>Ga0209749_1000322_pt1 | contig 72570 bp, 72 predicted proteins | sample EPASupsiteSAE347_FD_187267 | JGI IMG/M metagenome (GOLD analysis project Ga0209749, IMG submission 187267) | Bioremediated contaminated groundwater from EPA Superfund site, New Mexico - Sample SAE3-47 (SPAdes) (version 2) | ecosystem: Environmental > Aquatic > Deep subsurface > Groundwater >... | reverse complement strand
TGTCCCCTTTCAGGGCGGCCCGGGCCGCCCTGAGACGCTCAAGCAGATCTCCGGCGGCCTCCTGTCCCGGGTGTTTGGAATATTCAAAGCCGATCAGGTCGGAGAGGAACTGATCGCGGAAGAGAAGGGTCAGCGATTTCTTTCCGCTTATGGCCCGGTAGGGGCGGTAGAGAACGTCCGGTTTCCTGAGAATTGGGCCGGCATTGCCGGTGACATAGACCTGGTCCTGTTTTTTCGGCGGCCGAGAGGCTCCGCGCAGGCTGATTCCCAGCGATTGCCCGAGAATCTGCTCGTCGGTGACGGCCCAGCGGATTTTCTGATCGGCCAGGAGGGGTATTATCCCGGGGCTGACGGCCTGCTCTGAAGGCCACATCCCCTCGGGCTTTTCCCCGAAAATCCGACAGTGGTACTCCACGGCCTTCTCCACCTGTACCCGGGCATCCTCCGGATGGGCAAAGTGCGCCGAGGGAAGAGGCACGTCGGGACTTTCCAGCCGGGCTGAATTGGTGTCAATAAGAAGCGGCAGAATCGGATGATAGAAGGGTGTGGTTACAAGCTCGATCTGCCCCTTTTCAGCCAGCTTCCGGTGCAGGGCCAGCGTCTTCTTCATGATGTCCAGGTGCTTTTCCAGCACCCGGGCCTTATCGGCCTCCGTATAGCCTCTTCCTTTCTCAAGGAGCGCCTGCAGTGCCTCATCCCCCTTGAAGAGCGTCGTATCAATCCAGGCCAGGTTGAATAGAAGTTGAAGATCTCTGAAATCTGCGGCGGTGAATTTATCCGGGGAATCCTCCGCCTTTTTTTTCAGCTCCCTCAGGCGGACGAAGGCGGGTTGACCGCCTTCGCGGGCCACCCGCGGAAGAGCAAAGAAATTTTGAAGAAGAAATTCCTTCTCCCCGGCTGAGAGCGCCTCCGGATCCTTCCGGGAGAGGAGAAAATGCTCGTCCCGCGCGCCCCTCACATAATCCTCTATCTGGAGGACCAGCGAGGGAGTAAGATTGAAGGTCTGGTGCAGGACGGGGTACTCTCCGAGGATAGCCGCCATCGGGTAGTAATCCTTGACGCAGTGAAGGCGAACCCAGGGCTGGGTATATTCCCCGGTGATCGAGTCCTTATAGGAGGGCTGGTGCTGGTTCCAGACGAAGGCGATGTAGAGCGGCTCTTTTGGCATGAAGGATGATGTTTCTCCTTTCGTCTCCTCTATGGCTTTCAGCGACGCTGAAAGGAGGAGAATTGCAAGAATAAGGTACAAGGCGCCCTGGGCGGGCCATAATTTTTTACTCATATTTTCTTTTTCTTTCCCGGCGGCCAAACTCCTCCGCAGGAACTGAAATATCTCAGGAGGATTCCACTCGCCTTCCCCGAATACTCACTTTTTAATAAGGAGGTAGGCCGATGAGAGTCAAGCTGGATAACTTTAAGTGCACCGGTTGCCGCACGTGCGAGATGATTTGCTCCATGGTTCAGTTCCGCGAAAACAATCCCAAGAAAGCCGCCCTGAGGGTCCAGGGAAAGTTCCCAGCCCCCGGGGAATACAAGGTCAGGTTCTGCACCCAGTGCGGCAAGTGCGCCGAGGTCTGCCCGGTAGGTGCCATCGAGGAAAAGAACGGCATCTATAAAATCAACCCCCAGAAATGCACCGGCTGCTGGACTTGTGTACAGGCCTGCCCTGAGGAGGCCATCTTCATCCACAAGGACTCCCCGGTCCCCATCAAATGCACCTGGTGCAGGGCCTGCATGGACATCTGCCCCAGGCGGGTCATTCGGTTGAAAGATTAGAACAGGAGGCTCTTGAGCATGAACGGATACGCAGGAAAGATTCTAAGGGTCAACCTCTCGAAAGGAGAGGTTTCCACCGAGCCGCTTACGGATAAGATGGCCCGTGATTACATCGGCGGAAGGGGTTTCGCCGCCAAGATTCTCTACGACGAAGTTCCGAAGGGGACCGACCCCCTCGGCGAGCATAACAAACTGGTCATTGCTTCGGGCCCCCTGGCCGGTACTCTCGTGCCAGGAGCCGGCAAGATCACCCTGGCGGCCCTCTCACCGGCTACAGGCTCCTACGGCGACAGCAACATGGGAGGCCACATCGCAACCGAGCTGCGCTATGCCGGTTACGACGTCATCATCGTCGAGGGAAAATCCACCTACCCGGTCTATCTCTACATAGACGACGAAGTAGTGGAGATTCGCGATGCAACCGGCTACTGGGGCAAAGGCGCCCTCCAGACCGAGACCCTGCTTAAGTGCAGCCTCGGGGATGATTTTCAGATTTGCACCATCGGTCCCGCCGGAGAAAACCTGGTCAAGTACGCCTGCGTTTCCCATGACTTCGGCCGCCAGGCGGGCCGGACAGGAACGGGAACCGTCATGGGCTCCAAAAAGCTGAAAGCCGTGGCCATCCGGGGTTCCAAGTCCATCCCCCTGGCCAATTTCAATGAGGCCCTCAAAATCGGACGGGAACTCTTCAGAGACTGCATGGCGCACCCGGCCCTCAAGGAGTGGCAGGACTACGGCACCGCCGGGGTCGTCGAGTGGGCCAATGAAATAGGCGCCTTCCCGACCCGCAACTTCCAGTCCGGCTACTTCGAGGATTACAAGAACCTGAGCGGGAAAGTCATGCGCAAGCATATCGTTAAAAATGACAAGGCCTGCTTCTGCTGTCCAATGAATTGCGGCAAATACAGCCACGTCAAGACTCCCACTATCGAGTTCTACGTCGAGGGACCCGAATACGAGACCACCGCGCTGGTAGGCGGGAACCTGGCCATCGGGAAGATCGAGGACGTGGCCTATATCAACTGGCTCTGCGATGATCTCGGGATGGACACCATCTCAGCCGGAAACGTCGTCGGATTCGCCATGGAGTGCTACGAGAAAAACATCCTCAATAAATCCAAGACGGACGGGTTGGAACTCAAATTCGGAAACGTGGTGGCCACAGCGGCCCTCCTCCATAAGATTGCCAAGCGGGAGGGCATCGGGGATCTTCTGGCCGAAGGCGTCCGCTTTGCCTCCGAGAAGATCGGAAAAGGTTCCGAGAAGTTCGCCATTCAGGTCAAGGGCCTGGAGTGGAGCGGCTACGAATCCCGCAATGCCCCGGCCATGATGCTGTCCTACCTCACCTCCGACATCGGCGCCCACCACAACCGGGCCTGGGCCATCACCCATGACATTGCCGTCGGAAGAGACCAGGTGGAGAGCAAGGCCCAGAAAGTCGTCCAACTTCAGCACATCCGCCCCATGTTCGACATGCTCGGCCTCTGCCGCCTTCAGTGGGTGGAGCTGGCCATAGATCTTAATAAGTATGCGACTGCCTTCAAGGCCATCACCGGTATCCCGTATAACCTGGACGACCTCCTCAAGGCCTCGGAGAGGGTCTGGAATCTGACCCGCCTCTTCCTCCTGAGAGAGCAGGGCCTCAAAGGGAAAGAACATGACAAGTCCCCGGCCCGTTTCTACGAGGAGCGGGTACCCTCCGGCCCCACCAAGGGCAAGGTTATCAGTAAAGAAGAAATTCAATACCTGCTCGACGACTACTATCGCCTCAGGGGATGGACTTCCGACGGAGTCCCGACTATGGGGAAACTGAAGGAACTCGGGCTGGATGTGATGGACATTCCCCAGGATATCCTTGAGGCAGCCAAAAAACCTGTGGCCGTAACCCCTAAGACCCCGCCGAAGAAAGCGTCTTTCAAGGAAGTCCCGGCCAAAATCGCGGAAAAAGTTCCTGCTTTAAAGGTAGAACCTAAAAAACCTATACAGCCTTCCAAGCCTGCGGCCAAGAAACCGGCCCCGAAGAAGGCAGCGCCCTCCAAGCCCGCGCCCAAGAAGCCGGCCCCGAAGAAAGCGGCGCCCTCCAAGCCCGCGCCCAAGAAACCGGCCCTGAAGAAGGCGGCTGTTTCCAGGCCCGCGGCTAAGAAACCGGCCCCGAAGAAGGCGGCTGCTCCCAGGCCCGCGGCTAAAAAGCCGCTCCCGAAGAAAGCGGCCCCCACGAAGCCGGCGCCAAAGAAGACGGCCCCAAAGAAAGCGGCGCCCTCCAAGCCCGCGCCCAAGAAGCCGGCCATAAAATCCTCTCCGGCCAAAGGGAAAAAGGCGCCTGCCAAAAAACGTTAAAGTATGAAGGTCAAGATCCGTCCCGTCGGGATCCTTAAACGCCACATCGGCGGTAAGGACTCCTGCTCCATGGATATTCCGGCAGGTGCCTCCGTCCGGGAAGCGCTCAATGCCGTTAAAATCCCCCCGGACGAAGTTATGGCCGTCTCGGTCAACGAGGAGCGGGAGGACAAGGACTTTTCCCTCTCCGAGGGAGATGAGATTCTTTTGATTCCCTTCATCGGGGGGGGATAGCGGATCGTATCAAAGGCACAAAAGCCACGCCTCCGTGGTTATGACGTTCAAGTTTATTTCCGATTTTCCGGATCTCCCAGAGCGTCTGGATAGAGCCGGGTGAACCCACGGGTAGCACGAGGCGCCCCCCGTCTTTCAACTGATTAATAAGTGGCTGGGGTACGTCTTCAGGGGCGCATGTGACCAGGATCCCATCGTAGGGAGCATGCTCCTCCCATCCGAGAAATCCGTCCCCCACCTTCAGAAAGACGTTGCGGCAACCCAGTCTGTCCAGGGTTTTGCGAGCCCGGAGAGCCAGCTCGGAAATCCGCTCAACCGAGTAAACCTCGGCGGCCAGGCGGGAGAGGATTGCCGTCTGATAGCCCGATCCGCCTCCCACCTCCAGAATCCGCTCAGTCCCGCGGAGACCCAGCAATTCCGTCATCAGCGCAACTATATAGGGCTGTGAGATCGTCTGATCGCAGCCAATGGTGAGCGGATGATCCTCATAGGCCCGGGCCCTGAATACCTCAGGCACGAACTCCTCCCTGGGCACCTCGGCCATGGCCCGGAGTACTCTTTCGTCGGAGATTCCCCGGCCCCTGAGATGGTACTCTATCATCTGCTCCTTCTGCATGAACTTCCTCTCCCCACAACTCTATTGCATAAAGCGGATGCTCTTGCAGACCAGATTCAAAAGCGGATCCTGCTTTTCGAACAGAGATATTCCGGCTTCCGCCCGGATTGTATAGAAATTTTTATTATTCAGGAGATAAACCACCTTGGCCCGTATTCTCCCTTTCCCATCGCCTTCCCAGGAATATTCACGCTCCACGGCGTTCTCAGGGCCTATCCTGCTGAATCCGAAAGAAAGGCTCTGAAAAGACTTGAGTTTATCCACCGCATTGGCAAATACCTGATCGGCCTGGTTCACCAGAGAAATATTAATCATGGATGAAGTTTTCACGACGCATAATTTTGCGGCCTCTCCTCCATCCCCGCCTGAAGAAAAATAAATGCCACCCTCAGACACCTCCCCACTTTCTACCCATCCTTTCGGGACGGCCAGACTAATACCCAGGGAGACGACTCTCTTAATAGCGAGAGGACGCCATAAAAACAGAGAAAATGCCAGCCCGAGAACCAGAAGGAGGACTATTCCGTTGTTAACCGCCGCCCATGTCAAGGGAGCAGGCCCTTCCGTCAAGCCATGGGAAGGCCTTGCCTCGTCTTCAAGGTTCATCCTTCTGAAATTGCCCAAAATAATGAGAAGGGCTATGACAGCGGAAAGAATCGCCGGCACCGCCGCATTAAAGAGGGCGGCATAGAGGAAACTCGCGTGCAGGAGCGAGGCGTAAAGAAGGCCTCTCCTGAGAATGCCGGTGCCAATTCCCGGCGCGAAGCGGGCCCTCCCGAGGTAAGAACCCAGGAGCGCCGAAAAGAGAATATGCGCGCCCAGATAAACCACACCCCGAAGAAGCGCGAGCCCGAAGGCATCCGGAAGACCGCAGTCAGCCCGAAAGCGGACAAGCGTGCCGGCGGAGAGGAAGAGAAAATAACCCAGGGCGGCTGTCGCTCCATAGACCAGGCCGTATATTCCTCTGGTGAAACGGGCGGAGCGCCAGGTAAAACACATCATGCTGAAAAGCTTTCCGGCCTCGTGGAGAAAACAGGCGAGTAAAGCCGCAAGGAAGACGGTCAAGAGCCCGAAATATCCCCAGCATTCAAGGGGGCGGTTGACCAGGGCCTGAAGCAGCGAAACAGGAACAGCCGCCAGAGCGCCTGCGGCAAAGACCAGGGCCATCAGACGCGCCTGCCCCAGGAAAAATGTCCGGTTCATGACATAAAATCCCATGAACCAAATGGCATCCGCAATCAGAACCAGAAAAAATAAATCCATAACTCCCGGGACTCCTGCGCTTCTTCGGTCTCACAGGGGACCCGTCTCCTGTCTATTTACTACTGTATTCATTCACCATGAGATCCCCATCGTCCTTTGTCTTGGGCGATCCAGATTTCTTATAATAAGACCCGGCGCTTAATCCTGTTAAACAAAAGATGGCCTTCGCGGATGGCCGGCTCTCAGGCGCCAGCCAGATATTTCCTGATCTTTTCCAGTTTCCCGTAGCAGATGAGGATATCATCCGGTTTTATTTTTTCCGCCTCCGATGGGATTGGAATAAATAATTCATCCCTTTCGATCGCCAGAATAGAAAATTCATTTGATGCTGGATTGAGCTCTCGAATCGTTTTTTCACATATTGCGTTCGTCGTTAAGACCTGTACCCTGGCCAGACCATGACCGTTTTTAGGATTCATGAATTTCTCGATTATCAGGACTGTCTCGGCACCAGGGATTTTAAAATATTTTTCCACCATCCTGAACACGGGGTTTGTGATAAAAAGAGTGCCGAATAAAAATCCCAGGCAGACAATAACGGGCAGAAAGACCAGAAAGTCATGTAATAAATCATGGTTGAATTTAGTCTGGACGCTCTGAATAAGAGTGACCACAACTGTAATCAGCCCGGCATTCCCAAGGATAATAAGCCAGGAAACTATCTTCCTTCTTTTCGGGTCATTCAGGGCGTTTTCGGACATGCTTGTCGTGAAACCGCAGCCGGTGAAAGCCGAAACGGACTGGAACACGGCATTCTCCCACTTCATGCCCGTCAGCCTTAATGCGATCGTGCCGATGCGGATGATGATCATCGAAAGTAAAACGGCAATTAAAAACAAAACGAGGTAAATCATTTTTCCTTAGCTGTCATTTCCTTTGCATTTGCGTTCAAGTGTGCGTCATCATGCATGTGCATGATATCTGCTGAAATGCATTTCTCTATGTCCGCATTGTTTCCGTAGCAAAGCAGCCGATCGTTTAAATAAATTTTTTCGTCTTTCCCGGGGAGGGTGATGCAGTTATCATTTCTTAAAATCCCGATGTTTATAATTTCGCCGCATTCGATTTCACCCAGGGTCCGGCCGCACACGGGGCTGTCTTCCCCGATGGTCGCCACCGCCAGGCCGAAGCCGCGTCTCTGAACAAATATATTATCGTAACCCAGATGAAGGAAAACGATCCTTTTTGTTATCTGATTTTCAATCAGATTGTCGAGTTTCGTCATTAATTTCTTGTAGGATGTCAGACTGCAGAGCACCAGGAAACCGAGAATGATGACCCCGATCTCCAGGATTTCTCTTGCAAGATGGGTGATGACGCCAGCCGTGGAGCTTTTGAATATTGTGACAAAAACCGAGGCAAGCCCGGCGTTTCCAAGGATGATCAGCCAGGTGATGATCCGTCGCCTGAGAGGGTCCTGAATCACCATTTCCGATTCCTGTGTCGTAAAGCCGGTCCTGGAAAAAGCAGACAACGCCTGAAAAAGAGCAATATCCCGTTTCATACCCGTCAGCTTGAGCGCAATGGCTCCGGTCCTGACGATCAGGAACGAGATGATGAGGGTTAAGGCGAATATCAAAAAATAAAACATTTTCTATCCTAGTAAATTCACCGGAAAACTGAAGGTTCCTTTCCAGAGAACGGCTTTTGTAAGGGGCCGCAATTAAGTTAAAGATACAGGATTTACTGTTGGAGAGGAGTTTTCCCTGAGCGAAAGAATAACCCTGCAGAGGTATCAGTATAAATAAAATGCCCGTAATTATAATTTAAGACGCTTTATCCAGGAGGGAAACATGAAAAAGATATTCGGGTTCATCGGATCTTCGCGGGATGAAGCGTCCACTACCTTACGTCTGGCCCGGATGCTGGTGGAAAGCCGTCATCTGACTGATATTATCAAGGAGGTTCCTGCATGAAATTCCTGGTCACTTATGCTTCGTGGACCGGCAACACCCGTAAGATTGCCGAAGCCATTTTTCAGGAGCTCCCGAAGGAAAAGGAGATAAAGGGATTCCACGAGGTCACCGGCCTTGGGGACTACGATTTTATCTTTGTCGGCTTCCCGATTCACGGATTCGGTCATCCGGCGGATGAGGCCAGAGACTTCCTGGAGAAATTTTGCGCCGGTAAAAAAGTGGCTGTTTTTTTAACCCATTCCGCCCCCGTAGACTCTCCCTATATTCCAGATTGGCTTGAAAACACCAGGGAAGCAGCCAAGGGCGCCCAGCTTATCGGCATACGCGACTTCCAGGGGCAGATCTCCCTGGAGCAGGTGGATGCGACACTTCAGAGCCCGGACCCCATGGCTTTTGAACTCGCCCGGAACGTGGTCCATTCCTCCCTGGGAAAACCGGATGAAGAGCAGTTTGAGCGGGCCCGCGCCTTTGCAAGGGAGATAGTGCAAAGAGCGGGAGCGTGAGCCCATACGCCCGCTTTACACTGGCCCCCGTCAGGTCTTGCCCAATGCCGAAATCTGTGGTAAGCTGTCACCATGAAAAACAAACTTTATCTTATTGCGCTGGTTCTCGCCGTAACCATCCTGCTTGGAGCCGGGCCGTGGCGTCATTATGCAATAGCCGAATCAACCGGAACGATCACGGTCTGTAACGAGAGCAATAAAAATCTCTACATCACCATCGATGATCGCAATGAGGGTCCGGTGGACAAAAATTCCAGCGAGGATTTCAAAGTAAAACTGGGAGAACACAAGATCTGCGCCTCATGGGACAACTCCAGTATAAAGGAGTACTGCACCCTGACGGAATCCTCGCCTGACTACACCTGGTCCATTTCCAAAAACGACACGGAATAACCCATGGATTCCCCGAAGAACATTGGGGTCAGGCTCACATCTTCATCCCTTTCAATTTGTTCAACACATTCCCCGACTTTTTCTTTCGCGAAGAACCATGTCCATCTTCGTTTCAGAAAAATGGATTTATCCCGGCAATGAAGGATGCCGGGGATTGAGGAAAGAATTTTGCCACATGCGGTTTTTTTTTCTCGCAGCCGTGATGTGCCTTATATCAACGGGCGCGGCGATGGGCCGGGAACCGTACGGTCCCACGGCCGGAAATCTGAACGAATTCTTTGGGAAAGGACGTTTTTCCGGACTTTTTCGCACGTTTTACATGAACCGCGAATTCAGAGTACCCTTGAATAAAATCCAGGAAACCAATGCCTCCGGCGGCTGGTTGAACTACCGAAGCGCTTCATGGAACGGTTTTGCACTCGGTCTGACCGGGTATATCGCCGAGAAGTTATTCATAGGGAACTCCGGCAGGGACGGCGCCGGCCTGCTCGCTCCGGGGCAGACAGGATACGCCATTCTCGGGCAGGCTTTCCTGCAACAGCAAGCCGGCGCTACCATGTTCCGCCTCTATCGCCAGGAACTGGCTACGCCATTCATCAACCCCCATGACGTGAGGCTCATCCCCAAGACAATGGAAGCCTATACGTGGGAAGGAAGCATTTCAAGAACGTTCTCCTTCATCTCCTCCCATGTCACCGGGATTAAAGGATGGAACGCAAGGGAGTTCAGAAGCATGTCGGCTTACGCGGGATTTCCGGGGACCAATGAACCCGTGACGTTTATCGGCCTCAAGTACAGACCCGGAGAAAACTGTACTTTCCAGGCGTGGAATTATGTCTGCTGGAATTTCATGAATATCGTCTACTTCCAGGGGGACTTCTGCTGGAAGATGAAGCGGAAGCACGACCTGACGCTGTCGGTGCAGGCCATTGACCAGGGAGATATCGGCAGAGCAATAGGAGGAAGATTCCATACGGGAACGCAGGGAGTCAAGGCCCTTTACCAGGGTCCCCGGGGTCTGGTGTGGCTGGCGTACACCACAACTTCGGACGGTGCCGACGTCAAAAATCCCTGGGGGTCTTACCCGGGGTTTACATCGATCATGGAGGAGGACAGCGATCTCGCCGGCGAGCAGGCATGGGCTGTCGGGTTTATGTATGATTTAAGGAATACACGCGTCCGGGGATGGAGCATATCCGTATCGCATTCACGCTGTTACAAGCCCGGAAGCAGCGATTTTGAATATCCGGGGCAGCTCGAGACGGATTTCGACGCGACGTATTACTTTAGCAGGAAAACGAACCTTCGCCTGCGCAGAGCCCTGGTGTATAATGCCCACGATATGGGAAATATAAACTACACCGATATCCGGGCAATTTTAAATTTCAGTTTCTGAGGCGCTGATCGCCGCCTGCCGGGCAAAAGGAGATGGAGTGCTTTATTAAGACCCATCCCTGTATTCACAGGCCAGTACGGAGTACCTGAGCGCGTGTGTCTTTAAATCCGCCTTCTCTTCCTCCGTGAGCGCACGCGACTTCCTGGCGGGGACGCCGATATAGAGGTGTCCCTCCTCCAGGACAGCCCCCTCCGGCACCAGGGCCCCGGCGCCGACGATGCAGTGCCTTGAGACCCTTGATCCGGAGAGAACGATGGCGCCGATGCCCACCAGGGACTCATCTTCTACGGAGCAGGCGTGGAGGCAGGCCATGTGCCCCACGGTCACATAGTCGCCGAGCGTACAGGAACGCTCCGAATCCACGTGCAGGACCGCCCCGTCCTGAATATTCGAGAAGCGCCCCACGGAGATCGAATTTATATCGCCCCTGAGAACCGCCTGCGGCCAGACACTGGCTCCCTCCCCGAGCAACACCGAGCCGATGAGCTCAGCGCTTTCGGCGATGAAGGCGGTCTCGTGAATCCCGGGTTTATGACCTTTGAAATTGTAAATCATGCGGATATTCCCGTAAATAATTGTTTTTTCATATCTCTATATTCTCCCCGGGAAGAATCCCCATCAATTTCGAAACAGTTTCCGCGGTTTAATCCCCTTTCAGAAAGTCGAAGTTCCAATCCATCCGCTGCACGCGGAGGATCAGGGACCTGGTTTTGACAAAGCCTTCCTTGGGGGACGGCTTGAACTCCACATATTTGACAAAAAGGTTCCCATACTCGTCCACCATGAATTTCCCAATGAGACCGGAATTTCCTCCCTTTTGAGTGTAGTTCAGCCTTTCACCGTCAAAGGCGAAAGTCGCACCGTAACCGGCATGATAAAAGATCCTGCCGTCGGCCATAGTCACCTGCGAGGGATCCAGGCTGACCGATGCGACTATTTTGGGCTTGTAGGCGGGGTCGTGGGTGGAGCGGTATTTATCCTCCCGGATGGTCGCCGCCGAAACCAGGCCCGAGGTCAGAAGCAGGAACACCAGGACTGTCATGAGTATTTTTTTCATCGTTGCATCTCCTTTACATTCCGGGGTTTCCCCCGGAGTCGCATTTCCATCCTCTGCAATTTATCAATGAATCACCAGAAGTTTTCTTTCGCGAAGAACCTTCTCAGTCCTTTTTTCCGGCTTTTCATAAAACAAATCGCAGCTGCCGTTCGAAGGAGGTAAGATCCGACATCCATAGAATATTTCTGGCATATTATCAAGATTCATGCAACAGGCCCAATTATGGCAAAAAAAAGAATTCTGGACATTCTTTCAAAAACAACGCTGCTGATCCTATCCCTGATTGTTTCCCTGATAATTGGAATCGCGATTGAATCTTATTTTTTCTGCCCTCCCAGTGGTGATGTTTCCTGGCATGATTCCAATATTCAATTTGACAGTGAATTAGGCTGGAAACCTATTCCAGGCAGAAGTATAATTACGTTTGGCGATAAAAAAGTATCTTCAAACTCAAGCGGGTTCAGATCTCCCGAAATTGACAGTTCAAAAGAGCATATACTGGTGGCGGGAGATTCTGTTGCCTGGGGATATGGAGTAGGCGATGATGAAACCGTCAGCAGTTATCTGCAAAGCATTATCGGCAGTGAAAATCGTAATTTTCAGGTCTTAAACCTGGGGGTTTCGGGTTATGCAGTAGATCAATATTTGATGCATTTGCAAAAAAGCATAAGCAAAACAAATCCCAGAGTGATTATCGTAATTTTTTGTCAAAATAATGATCTGTGCGAAACCGGAAGAAATTACGCTTGGGGAAAAAGCAAGCCGTTATTTATCATCAAACATGGTAAATTGGAAAACATCAACAAGCATGTTCATAAATACTCCCGCACAAGCCTGCTTACCAGCAGCCGGATATCCAACAGCCGGTTATTTCAATTCCTTATCAAAACGATTGCTCCTTCCGGGCGTTTACATCAGATAATTTTGGGACAGAAGGAATTGAACCCTGACATGCGGGATTCCGTATGTGCCGCATTAATAGGACAAATGAATGATTTAGCAACACGCCATAATGCAAAATTGCTTTTTGTTATTTCTCCCAGTAAACGTTATTTTACAGACAGAGATGATTATTCACTGAATTCCAGCTACCTCTACTTTAGCAATCTTTTCGATAAATACGGCTATGATTATATAGATTATTTTAAAAGAGTTACCCATGATAAAGCAAATGCAGATAAGCTATACCTGCCTGGCGATGACTGCCACTATTCACCTTATGGAAACAAGTATCTTGCAAAGTTGATATATGAAAAATTGGCAAGCACCAAGAGCCTGAAATGATTTTTTTCAGCCCCCGTGCAGAAGTTTGTCTGTTCCCTACCCGCCTTCAATCCTGCCAGTGGACTATTCGCTCGCAGAAATCGTAGAGGTCTATCTTGTCGTTGTCGAAGGGCTGGATTGCCTCCCGGATGTGGTAGATCCGTGAGTCCGGTATCCCCGGATAGTTCCTCATGTAATAGGCATACAGGACGTCCCGCCAGCAGGTGTCCACTGCGAAGCTCGTCACCTCGGCGATGTAGCTGTAGAAAAACATAGCCGGTATGTAGCCCTCGGGATCCGGCGGAGAAAAGTAGATAGAGAGGCCGTGGTCGTCCGCGCGGTCGGGGCTGTTTCTGACATAAATAACAGCCCCTTCAATTGCGGTCATGACAGCCTGGGCCTTGTCCTGTATCGCCGGAAAAGCCAAGCCTGCCAGCATGGCCGTGTTAAGCGCCAGAACGGCTTCGGAGAGCGACGGAATTCGCCCCATATCAAGAAGGGAAAGTGTGATGGTCTGCTGCCCATGATGGGCCTCGTGATAGAGATCGACGATGCGGCGGCCGAGGTCCGGAGCGGAGATTGCCGGGTTCTGCGTAACGGCTTTAAGAATCTCCGCCATAGGCCAGGTGGACCCGGAATTTTCCGAGCCCACAAGGTAACCGATGCCGGCACCCCGTAATTCATGAGCCACTTCCGCCATCTGCATGAGGCAGGCATCGAGGGCAAGCAGGTCAAAACGTATTGGCGAACCGGCCAAAGCCTCCCGCAGGCCCTTGAGGGCGGTGAATCTCCCGTAGCTGGTCATGTCGATGTTGAGTCCCTGCCAGCCGTAGCCGTGATCTCCGATCAGGAGGAGGTTCCGCTCCGCCGGGTAGCGGGCGGCCGCCCAGTTGATGAAGGCGCAGAGTTCCGCCGGGTCGGCCATGTCCATCTCCCGGCCGCCCCGGCCGTCGCCCCAGTCCGAGACTGCGTTTTGCTCCGTCGGCTCCATGCCGGGTTGGAGGTAGAAGCGGTGGGCGATCGTCCAGCCGCCGAAATCGGGCATGGGAGTGTAGACATACCGGTCGAACTGAACCACGATGTTCACCTGTTCAGTACTCCCCAAACCCTCATCCACGATCTCATGGAAAGCCTGGATGAAATCCTGCTGCATGGAGATCTCGTCCCCGTTTAAGTACATCATGATCGTCCATTTCTTGGGAACGGGCGGAGGCGTCGGAGCATAGCGGGAGGAAGAAGAGACCTGGCCGCATCCGGCTAAAAAAAGCAGGAGAAACAGCACAAGAATGGAGGCAAAGCATCGTCCGCTTAAAGTCTTAGTCATTTCTCAGATCTCCTTTCTGTCAGGCAGGCTCAAAGCGTTTCAAATGAGCTTGTTTTCCCGGATGAAGCGGTGAGTAGGGATTCACCCTCCTTAAAATAAGACCAGGCCCCTTCCATGCTCTCCGGATCTCCCGTATAGAAGAGAACGTCCCCTTCCTGTAATTGAAAATCAGGAGAAGGATTCTGTATCAAGTCAGAACCTCTGCGCACGGCCAGTACCGTGACGCCCGCTTTTTTTCTGATATCCAATTCCAGGAGGCTCTTTCCGTCCGCAAAAGAACCCGGCGGAATGCGATAGGCGTCCATGTCAATCTTCTGAAGGCACTCGCTCGCATTAAAAATACGGCACTGGCCGACCTCGACGAAACGCAAAGCCTGGTAATTATCCATCCTGATCTTTTCGACCATTTCCAGGATCGCATTTTCCGGGTAACGATAATGGTTGAGAACCCTGGAAAATATCTCGATCGAAGTTTCAAATTCTTCCGGAATCACCTCGTTGGCGCCCAGGGACTTAAGATCGGCCACTTCCGCCAGATACCTGGTCCTGACGATGATGTGGAGGTCAGGGTTGGCACTCCGGGCGATGGATACGATTCTCCTGGTGGAGGCGGGGTCCGATATGGCAATCACCAGCAGGCGCGCCCTGCCGATGCCCAGTCGTTTAAGCTGGTCGGGGCTGTTCCCGTCCCCGAAATAAATGGGTTCACCCTTTTTCCTCATCTTCCTTACGATTTCGCTGTTCCCGTCGAGCACCGCATAGGAAAGATTGGCCTCTTTCAGTACCCGGGCCAGGTTGTTCCCATTGAGACCGAACCCGATAATCAAGACGTGCCCCTGCCTTTTTCCAAGATCCGGTGGAATGTCAGACCTCATGCGGAGAAATCTCTGTATTATTTTTTTCCTGACCACCCAGGTGGTGATGAGGGGGGCCGCCTGGAAAAGGAAAGGAGATAGGAGCATGGTCACGATGGAGGCGGAGAGAAACAGCTGGTACATCTCTGGTGAAAGGAGTCCCGAGGCCCGGGCCGCCGAGGCCAGAACGAAGGAAAATTCTCCGACCTGGGATAATCCCAGCCCCACCTGGATGGAAGTTCTGAGAGTGCTCCCCGTTATCAAGGCGGACAGGCTCCCGGTGAGTGTTTTGACCAGGATGATGGCCAGGCTGATGATTGCCACCGACCCGGCATACCTGGCGGTTATGCTCAGATCGAGAAGCATGCCGACCGAGATGAAGAAAAGGCTCATGAAGGCGTCCTTTAGAGGAAGGAGATCCGAAGCTATTTGATGAGAGTATTCAGATTCGGCAAGCAGAAGTCCCGCCAGAAAAGCGCCCAGAGCCAGAGACAGGCCGATTTCGGAAGTGAGCAGGGCGGTGCCCAGGCAGAGAAAAAAAATGGTGATCATGAAAAGCTCCCGGCTCTTCGTGTGGATCACCTGGTGCAGGAGAACTGGAAGAACCCATCTGGCCACCAGCAGGTAAAGTCCAAGAATCAAGGCCCCTTTCCCAAGCTTAAGAATCGTCCCCAAAAAGTCCATGCCGCCGCTGCCGAGGGCCTGCGTTACCAGCATTAGGGGCACCACGCAGAAATCCTGGAAAATCAGGATGCCCACCATGAGGCGTCCGGAAGGGGCATCCAATTCGCCCTTCATCGACAGCAGCTTGAACACGATGGCGGTACTGCTGAGAGCTATGAGAAATCCGAATAAAATTGAAGGGGTCGGCTGATGATTCAAGAAGGGAAGAGCCAGGAAACTGACGAGTAGAATGGTCAGCACCATCTGGGCCCCGCCTCCCAGAAGAACAGAACGTTTTATAGAGATGAGACTCGCGGTGGAAAACTCCAGGCCGACCGTGAACAAAAGGAGAACGACCCCAATCTCGGCCAGTACCTCGATGGCATTAGTATCCGTAACGAGATGAAAGCCGGAAGGCCCTATGAGGATGCCGGCCAGAAGAAAACCGACCAGGGAGGGAATGCGAAGTTTGTTAAGGGCCAGCACCACCAGCGCGGAGGCCCCGAAAACAATCACCAGGGATTTTAGAAGATTTTCTACCATGCGGAGCTCACTGAGCCGCCTCCAGGTAGCAGGCCAGGGGTTTGCCCTCGGCCAGCGCCAGGGCGCACTTGTTGCAGGATACGCAGGAAGCCCGGCGGGTGTCCCCGGACTGCCAGCGGCGCGGCAGATCCGGCTCGCGGATAAGAGGGCGGCAGAAGGAGACGAGGTCCGCCTCCCCGTTCCGCACGAGTTCTTCGGCAACTTCGAAGGAGCGGATTCCACCCACGAGGGCGATGCGCGTGCGTGAAGCATGCGGGAGAGCGTTTTTTATACCTGCGCTTCCGGTGCGAAAGTAGGCCTCGTCCTCCTGTTTCCTTATTTTCATCCGCATGGGCGTCCCCTCCCAGAGATTTGACATAAGGCCCTGACTCACCTCGAGGAGGTCGCACCCGGCCCGGGCCAGCTCGAGCCCGACCTGAATGCCATCCTCTAATCCAAGTCCGCCGGGCATGGTTTCCAGAACTCCGAGTTTCACGGAGATTGGAAAATCCTTTCCTGTTTTTTCCCGCATGCAGGCCAGGATCTCCAGGTGGAGCCGCATCCTGTTCTCAAGAGGTCCTCCCCAGCGGTCGCCCCTCCTGTTGGTCAGAGGCGAGAGGAACTGGCTGAAAAGACTGTCATGAGCGGCATGCACCTGTACCAGGTCAAAGCCCGCATCCCGGGCCCGGACCGCCGCCTCACCGAAGGACTCGATGAGCCCGGCGATATCTTCTTCCGTGGCCTCGCGGTAGGCCAGGGAATTGGGCGTTATGCTGGGGGGCGGGGTATCCCCCAGGAAGGAGGGAGCGATGCCCTGCCTCCCGAGACTCTCCTGGTAGGCGGCGCAGAAGCGGCCTGGATGGACGAACTGGATAGCGATTTTCATGCCGGATTCATGAACCGTCTCCGTCAGGCTCCTGAAGGAGTCCAGGGGCACGTCCCCCATGAGGGATACCCTGCCTGGACCCGAGAGTCCCTGCGGGTGCACGGCGGCCGGTCCTGACTGGACGAGGCCCACCCCGCCCCTGGCCATGGAGGCGCAACGTTCCATCGTGAATTCCGAAACGCCCCCGACTCCGGCATGTCCCGAGGCCGTGGACGAACTCATGAAACGATCCGGAATCTCCTGGTTTCTGATTCTAACCGGTTCAAACAGAAGACTCTTCATGTACGTTTTCTCCACATTTATGATTCTGCGGGCATTATATCATATTTCAAAACCTTTTTGAAGAGATCGGGAGGGAGGTTTGAAAGCGGCGGCCTTGAGAGAAAGGAGATAAAAAGGAATTTGACGAATTATTCTTCAATATGAGTGCGGGAGGGGCGGAACATGAAAAAAATCGAAGGCCAGGGAGAACCGTTTTTTCCGGGAAAAGAAACTAAAATAACGCCGGAAGAGAGAGCCGCGCGCCTTCAGGCTGAGGCCGAAAAAGTCATCCGTCAAAGCTCAGAGTCAGACCGGGTGATACTGTCCGGAAAAAAGAATGCCGCGCTCATGGCCGACATGGAGATGATGTCCCGCCTGAAAAAGGAAGGGAAAGTCAGTTTAAGGCTGGAAGGTTCGCCGGTGGACCGTTATACGGCTGGCTTTGGAACTTCCGACGCCTATGCCCAGGAGACCTTTAAAAAATGCCTCCCCAATACCCTTGAGACGACAGTCTCCCTGAAAGGCGACGACACCACCTTTACCATCACCGGCGACATCCCCGCCATGTGGGTGAGGGACTCCTGCGCCCAGATCCACCCCTATGTCTCCATGTGCAAGGACAATCCGGAACTGCAAAGAGTCATCCAGGGGACAATTTTAAGGCACGTCAAGAATTTCAACTCCGCCGAGGCGGACGCGCCCTTCATCAACTCCTGGAAAGATGATTATACCCCCTGGGAAAAAAAGTACGAACCTGATGGAATCGCCTACTTAATCCGCCTGGCCTCCCTCTACACCAGTACGACCGGGGATGTGTCATGGGCGCAAAAGACCGGCGACTTTGACGCCCGGAAAGCCTTCGACAAGGCGCTGGATCTCATAAAGGAGAAGTCCGGCCCCGAAGGGCTGGTTCAGTGCCCGAACCGCCCCAGCGATGACTGGACGAAGTATCCCTACCTCATTCCCACCAACATGTTCCTGGCCGCCCAGCTCCCGAAGCTGAAAGACATGTACCAGAACATCTGGAACGACCCGGTGCGGGCGAAAGAGTGCGAGGACCTCGAAAAGAACATTCGCTCGGGAATCGAGCGCTACGGCAAGGTCAACCACGGGAAATACGGCACCATCTGGGCCTACGAGGTGGACGGAAAAGGCAACGCCAACCTGATGGACGACGCCAACGTGCCCAGCCTGCTTTCGGCCCCCTACCTGGAATTCTGTTCCCCCTCGGACCCCACCTATAAAAACACCAGGAATTTCGTCCTGAGCCCGGATAACCCCTACTACTGTTCCGGCGCCCTGGGAGCCGGTGTGGGCAGCCCGCATACGCCCGGCAAGAGGGTCTGGCCCATGTCCCTCATCATGCAGGCACTCACCTCGGATGATCCGAAAGAAATCCGCACGCAGCTTGCCTCCCTGGACAAGCTGGATGCCGGGACCCACTACATGCACGAGGGGGTAAACCCCGACAATCCCGGCGAATACAGCCGGAGCTGGTTTTCCTGGGCCAATTCTCTTTACAGCGAAATGATCATTAAAAAAGTCATCGGTCTTAATTATTTTCCCGGAGACGGCACTTATATCAAGCCCAACCTGAACCCGGAATGGAACAAAGTCAGCCTGAACAATCCGGTTCCTTTCGGAAATATTTCGTCTCTCAAGCTCCAGGTCTCAGGCGACGGCTCTGAAATCGTCTCGGCCACTGTAAACGGGAAGCCCGTGCCCGTTGACCCCAAAAAAGGCGTCAAGGTTACGGAAGATCCGGCGGAAGTCATGATACAGACCAAAGCGTCCTGAAACGGGATCCAGTGTAAAACGACTTTTGCTCCAGATAAAAATCCCGCTTTATAGAAGAATTGCAAATCTGGCAGCGACAGGTCATGGGGTCGGGCTCCGCTTTTGTATCCTGCCTCCTTGATTCTTAAGAATGAAACGCTTCTGTTCCGAAAATCTGCAGGCATTATCGGTGCTTCTTCTCTCGGGAGCGGCGCTTGTATTCCTGTTTTCACCCTGGGTGCATTATTTTGAAGGACGGAACCTGATTTATTATCAGGGATTTCATTCATTCAGGAGGGCACTTCTCTTCAATTGGATCTGGATAGTTTTCCTGGCTGCTCTACCTCCCCTGAGACGTTATGTCAAACTCTTTCTTTTCATCCAGGTCTTCTTCCTGGGTTTCCTCGGCTCGGAACTCCTTTACCGGGCTTCCCCCTTTAAAGTCGGTCCGTTTCTTTCACCGTTTTCGCCATACCGCTTCGTGTTGAACCACCTGGATTACTTCTTCCTGCACCGTATCTACGGCGCAATTCCCCTGGCGGCGACAATTGTTTTTTTCCTTTGCCAGCCAAAAGGGTCCCTGTCCAACCGCCTGCGATTCGGGGATTGGGGGAATGAAACGAGGATCCTGGGAACCCGGAAACCTCTTCACTGGCGGCAGGTGATCGGCCGATTTCTCCTCTGGCTGGGAATCGTCCTCCTGGTTTTGATTCTTTTTTCACTCCATCAAAACCCGGCCTCTTTATTCCATTCCTGGGCCTATGCGTTCTTTCTCCTGGCGGTCCTTCTTTATGCCGTCTTTGTGGCCGTCATGGAGGAGACGATATTCCGGGGGATCTTCTTCCCTCTATTTTCTTCCTACTGGGGAGACACTGCCGGCAACATTCTACAAAGCTTCCTTTTCGGCCTCATCCATTTCATGCCCGGATATCCGGTCGTCTCCGCGGCAAAAATTCTGCTTTTCACCTTTCTGGGCTGGTTCTTTGGACGCGCGACCCGTGAGACGGAGGGACTCGGCGCCTCCATTTTTCTCCACTTCTGCATTCTGTTCTCACTTGAACTCCGGCGGTTGTTTCTCTATTTTAATCCGTGATGCTTATTTGCAGGTTTTTTCTGAAATATCACGAAAAAGTTGTTAACCAATCAGGAGGATCAATGTTAAATCCTTAAAGAGGAGCGATCCACATGAAGGAAAAAATTCTTGTCGTTGACGATGAGATTCAACCTCTTAAGACGGCCCGGATTTTGTTGGAACAGCATGAATACGAGGTTGTAACTGCACGGGGGGGTAAAGAGGGGTATCAAAAAGCCGTATCCTCCCTGCCCGCTCTTATCCTTATGGATTTGGACATGCCGGATATGGATGGGGGGACAACGGCACAGGAACTCAAAGAAAACCCTAAAACAGCGGGCATTCCGGTAATTTTCGTATCCGGACTGGTTCTTAACAGCGACGTGAAAAAGAATCCCAGGATCGGGGACAATTACTGCGTCACAAAACCTTACAATGTTGACTATTTATTGAAATTGATTCGAAAAGTCTTAGACGGCGAACCTGTCTGAACCTGTAGGCCAGCGCGCACTCCAACGTCAGCAGAAAACCCGGGAAACTAACAAAAAAACAGGAGTGAATCAACCGATGAAAGAAAACAGTTTTCTCAGAGTACCATCCCTGATTCTTTTCATGTTCTTTCTGTCCTTTATTTCACTGTCCTGTAACCGGCAGCCGGTCCAGACCGGCGGGGAGCAGCCCGCAGCGGTAAAGACGACCCAGACCCGGCCGGCGGCGGAAAAGCCCAGGCTCGGCGTCTCCCTCCCCAACCGGCAGCATGATTTCTACAAGGACCTGGAGGAGGGTCTCAAGGCGGAAGCAGAAAAAGAAGGCTTCGATCTCATCGTCCGGGATGCGGATTTCAGGATGGCTAAGCAGGTCTCCGACGTCGAGGATTTCGCCGTCCAGAAGGTGGACGCCCTCATCATCTGCCCGGTTGATTCCAAGGGCGTGGAAAAGGCCATCCAGACCGCCAACAATGCGAAAATTCCCGTCTTCACTGCTGACATCGCCGCGGAGGGCGGAAAGGTCGAGTGCCACGTCGCCTCGGACAACGTCCAGGGCGGGCGCAAGGCCGCCGAATTCATGGGGAAGCTCCTCAAGGGCAAGGGCAAGGTCCTCATCGTGGATTTCCCCTACGTTACTTCCGTCCTGGACCGGGTGAAGGGCTTCGAGGAGGGCCTCAAGGCCCTGCCTGGCATCAAGATCCTCGAAAAGGTCGACGGTAAAACCCAGAGGGAAGAGGCCATGAAAGTCATGGAGAACATGTTACAGGCCCACCGCGACATTGACGGGGTTTTCGCGATCAACGACGACACGGCCCTGGGGTGCCTGAGCGCCATTCAGGCGGCCAAGAGAAACAATATCGTCATCGTGGGCTACGACGCGGTTCCCGAGGCCCGGGACGCCATTATGAGGGGCAGCTCTCTCAAGGGGGACGTGGCGCAGTTTCCTAAGGAGATCGGTAAAAAAGCCATTGAGACCGTTAACAAATTCCTCAAGGGTGAAAAGATTCCGGCCCTGATCCCGGTGGAGGTAACCATAATTGACCGGCCCTACCTGGAAAAGGAAAGCGGCGCCGGGAAATAACTTCGAGCGCACCAGGTTTTTCTTTACCGGCCGACGTCAGGCAAGTGATTTATTACTGAGATTACCGATGCGCTGCATCCGCCCGACTGAACATTTTGAGTATATTTTTTTGTTCATCCCGGGATGTTCGAAATCAAGACGGCCCTTTCACTGTTTTTCACTTGAATGCCTGATATCTTTTAAAGAGGTGTCCGCCGGAAGGCGTGTTGCCAACTTTGACCTTTCATGCTATAATTACCGCGCTTTCAGTAAATAAAGGGAGGGGACTTTTTTGGCTAACACCAAATCGGCAAAACAGGCAGTCAAGGTTCAGGAAAAACGAAGGGTTAGAAACCTGGCCGTGCGCTCATCGGTCAAGACGGCTATAAAAAAGGCGAAGGAGAATATTACCACCGGCAAGGAGACCGAAGCAAAAGAGCTTCTTACCAAGGCCTACTCGGCTCTGGACAAGGCGGTCGCCAAGGGTATCGTTCACAGGAACCAGGCGAATAACAAGAAATCAAAACTGGCTTTAAAGTTGAACCAGGCTTCCGTCAAGGGGCAGGCCTAGGCTCTCATTCAGGAACGGCTTAAGCTCATCGAGAATGAACCGTGCTTCCCGGAAGATCTCTTCCTGCACGGCCGTGTATTTTTCGGTGAGCTCTTTATTTTTCGACGACTTTAAGTTTATGGCCACGTTGAGCATGGCTCCCTTAAAGGCCGTCTCGGCCAGGAGCACCCCCACCCCCAGGTCGCACACGACGCCTGCTTTCACGAGAGTAGCCATCCCGGCGGCCAGGCGCAGTACGGCCAGAGCACTCTCCTCTATCCGAACCGGCACCTCTGTCGCCCCCTCCAGGCTCTCCCTTATGCAAAGAGCGCGGGCTTTCTTCTCCGCTTCCGTCTCCTTCGGCATCCGGTAGGCCTCAACCACCCTCAAGTAGGCCGCCGAGTCCTCCTCCACCAGGCTGAGGGAGGTCTCCTTCAGCGCCCCGGCCTCCCCGGCCAGTATTTTCAGGCTCTCATCCGCCTCCGCTTTCCCCAGGGTGACTCCTGCCGCCATCACAAGGAGAGAGGCGGCCATAGCGCAGGCCATCGCCGAGGCGGAACCGCCTCCCGGAGCCGGTTCCCGGCTAGAAAGACGCCCGAGTAATTTCTTTAAGCTCAGAGCGGATAATTTTTCCACGCGATCTTTCCCCTCCAAATCACCGTGTTGACCATGTTGACCCCGAAGCGATAGGGCCAGAGGCGGTAGTCGTCCACTTCCAGGATCAGGAGGTCCGCGTCCTTGCCGACCTCCAGGCTCCCCTTGCTCCCCGCCCTGTTCAGGGCGAATGCCGCGTTGATGGTGGCGGCGTGCAGGGCCTCCTCCGGCGTCATCTTCATCTTAAGGCAGGCCAGGGATAGAACGGCCTGCATTGATTCCGTCATGCAGCTCCCGGCGTTGAAATCCGTGGCCAGGGCCACCGTCGCCCCGCTCCGGATGAAAGAGCGGGCCGGGGCGTATTCCACCCCCAGGAAGAAGGCGGTGCCGGGAAGAAGAGTGGCCACCGTCCCCGCCAGTGCCAGGGCCTCCATATCCTCACCGGACGCCCGCAGGAGGTGATCGGCGGAGACGGCACCCAGGCGTGCGGCCAGGCCGGATCCGCCCGAGTTTGAAAATTCCTCGGCATGGATTTTAAGGGGAAAGCCCAGCTCTTTGGCGGCCGAGAGGATTCTCTCCGACTCTTCAAGCGTGAAAGCATTCTCTTCGCAGAAGACGTCCACAAATTCAGCCAGGTTCCTTTTTCTGACCTCCGGGAGCATCTCCCCGATCAGACACCGGACATACTCCTCGCGCCGGGAAGCGTATTCCGGGGGAACGGCGTGCGCCCCCATGAAGGTGGAAACGATCTCAAGTGGAATCTGCACCTTTATTTCCGCGAGGATGAGCAGATGGCGCAATTCCTCTTCCAGGGACAGCCCGTAGCCGGACTTGGCCTCCACGGTGGTCGTCCCGTGAGCCAGCATCCTCATGAAGACAGCTCTCGTTGCATCCATCAGCACTTCATTCGAAGTGGAGCGCGTGGCCGTCACCGTGCTTTTGATCCCACCGCCCGCCGCCGCTATTTCCTGGTAGGAGGCGCCCTGGGCCCTAAGGATAAATTCCCCGACCCGGGAGCCGGCGAAAAGCGGATGGGTGTGCGAATCTATGAGCCCCGGAACGATGGCCTTCTCCGTCTTAATGATACTTCCGGGCGCCGCCTCCCATGAATCCAGGATCTCCTCCCTGGAGCCGACCGCGGCGATCCGCCCTCCCATCACGGCAACAGCGCCGCCGGAGATCACGTCCGCCGCCCCGAGCTCCGCGCCCCTTTTGGGTTTGCCAGCCGAGGCCGAGGTGAAGACCTGTTTTCCCGTGACAATAAGATCCGCTTGTTTTTTCATTCAATTACTCCATCAGGTGCGTCTCTAGAACCTGGGACGTCTTGAAATCCTCCAGCTGCAGATAATAACGGGCCGATTCCATCAGCGCTTCCAGGGGCACCAAGCCTATTATCTCGCTTCCGGCAATGTTCACCCCGTAGCGCCTGGCCTCGGCCCGGACCATTTCAAAAACGGTGTATATTGCGCTTTTGGAATAATCCACCAGGTTCATCGAGACTTGGGCGATATTTCGCTCGTGCAGCATCACGCCTAGAGCCTTTACGCATTTTAAGCCTCCGTCCTTGGCCCTGACCCGCTTCGCAATCTCTTTTGCGATCCTGAGTTCACCGGTGGCCAGATTTATGTTGAAAGCCACCAGGGGCTTTCTGGCGCCCACCACGGCGGCCCCCGCCCTGGGGTGCATCGCCTGGGGACCCGCATCGGGACGGCGTTCGGGGGAGGCTATTTCCTCCCTGAGCTTCTCGTAATTCCCCTTTCGGATGTCGGCCAGGTTCCTTCTTTCGGGTTTAAGGGCCGCCTCTTCATAATAATAGACGGGGATTTCCAGCTCTTCGGCAATTCTTTTTCCAACCCGGTGCGCCAGGCGGACGCACTCCTCCATGCTGATGTTCCTAATCGGCACGAAGGGGATTACATCGGCGGCCCCTATTCTGGGATGTTCTCCCCGGTGCGCCTCCATGTCTATCAGCTCCGCCGCTCTGGCCACGGCATCAAAGGCGGCCTTCTCGACCTCTTCTTCGTCTCCAAGGAAGGTCATTACCGTACGGTTATGATCAGGGTCCGAGGACAGATCCAGAAAGCGGACATCCCGGTATTTTCGGATCTCGTCCGCAATGCTCTCTATGACTTCAGACCTTCTTCCTTCGCTGAAGTTGGGAATGCATTCCACCAGTTTTTTCCCTGCCATACTGTCTCCTTCTCCTGACTCCTGTATTCTGTATTCTTGAATCTAAAGCTCTATCTCAAGCCCTTCACGAGCCGCCAGACACTCCGGAAATTCAGCCTGGGCCTCTTGCTCCAGCCTTTCCATATAATCGTCGTCATGGGAGGGATCGTGGTGAAAGATGACCAGTTTTTTCACCCCGGACTTCCGGGCCACTGTTATGGCCATGTCCGTCGTGCTGTGCCCGAAACCCTGCTTGGGATTTAATTCATCCGAATACTCCCCGGGCGTGTACTGGGCGTCGTGTATCAATAGATCCGCCTCCCTGGCGAAGTTGGTTATTTTCACATCTCCGCCCACGTAACCTTCCGTATCGGTGGCGTAGACCAGGCTCCGCCCGCCCATCTCAATCCGATATACAAAGACACCGTCACGCGGATGAGCCCTGCTCTTCAAGACCCTTATCCGCACCTCATGCGGTCTAAGCTCCACGTTCTGAAAAAGAGAGCTTCTGAGGATCGGCTCATAGCTTTCTTCCCTTAGAATAATCTCCACCGTCTCGTCCAGATTCATGATGCTCTTCATGGAATTCATTTCTCTCAGCCTGACGGGAAAATAGGGAGGGAGCATCGCTTTCCCGAGAACTTCCTCAAGGTCTTCATCAAAGGTTCTAGGCCCGAAGAGGTAGATCGTGCTCGCAGACTGGTAGGCGGGTTTAAAGAAGGGGAATCCCTGCGTGTGATCATGATGCGAGTGGCTTAGAAGAATGAGACCGATGAAGGGTTTACCCCCGTTGTTTTCTGCAATAAAACGTTCCCCCAGGCCGATAATCCCCGTGCCGGCATCCAGAATAATCACGTGGTTCCGCACCCGGACTTCAACGCAGGCGGTATTTCCTCCGAAACGGAGGGTTGAATGACCTGATACAGGGAAACTTCCGCGCACCCCGTGAAATCTGACCAGAAAATCATTAGCCATGACACCGCCTCCTTCGGGATTTAATTTCTGCCCTCCCCTGCTTTCTCCTTTTTTGATTTTCACTGAAGGATTCATTACTTATTTTCTAGAATTTACTTGAGAGGTGATTGCCATGACTGATGAACAAAGCCAGGAACCACAGTTAAACATGGAGGATTTTCTTCCATCGGACGTCTACACACTGGCCAAGTCGCTAATCCCGCTTATGTACGAGCAGGCCTGGATCTACATGGGTTTAACCTATCACCCCAAGACTAAAAGCATCACCCTGGACATGGAACAGGCCAAGTTCGCCATAGACTGCGCGGCCTACCTGTTTGAAAATCTTTCGCCGAGAATGCCCGAGAACGAGCGGAAGCAGTTCGAGGAGCTTCTGACCAACCTGCGCCTTAATTTTGTAAGCCGCCTCAAGGAATAAAATTATTTCCATCGAAACACCCTGTATATTAAGGAGACTCTGATGGATGTTTGTTCTTCAGGACATTCTTTTGAGCAGGGTTACAAAATCAGAGAGATCATAACCCGGGATGCCCTCTTTACCATCTATCTTGCCGAGGACCTTAAGCAGGACCGCCTCTGCTTCATCCAGGAATTCGAGAACCATCACCCGGACGGGGAAACCGCCTGCAAAAACTTTGAAAAAGAGTTCTCCCGCCTGAAGAGCCTCCGGGATTCACGATTGATCAGCCTGTATGACCATTTCAGCCAGGGCGAAAAGGTATACCTCGTAACCGAAACCTTCTCGGGAAAAAGCCTTCAGGAAATCGTCTCCGTCTCCCGTGAGCCACTGGCTGAAATAGAATGTATAGACATGGCCCTGAAGGTGTGCCAGGCCCTCAAATCCATAAAAGCCCAGACTGATGCTCTCTTCCCGCTCAGAATCCTGGATCCGGCCAGCCTGGTGCTCACGTCAGAGCGGGACATCCGGATCGTGGACTACGGCCTCTGGGCCATCTTTAACCCCGCCTGGGATCCGGCGGCCCCCGGGATGGAAGAATCCGAACTCCTGGCCAATCTGGGTAAGATTCTTTACTACTGCCTGACCAGATCTGATCCCTGGTCCGGCTCCGCGGATGCCTTGCCGCCGCCCCGGGTACTGAACCCCGAACTGTCACCCGGCATGGAGACTCTCCTCAACAAGTGCCTGGCAACGGGAGGAGAGACGCCTTACTCAAGCATCGAGGACCTGTGCCGCGATCTTGGTTCGGTCAAGACCTATGGCGCCCTGGTGGTGCCGGAAACCATCGAAGAATGGTCTAACGATGTTGAAGAGCCACCTCAGGAAAAACCGCCCTCCAGAAAAAAATCAGAAGTGTTCGTCATTGTCCTGGGCCTCGTCCTCATTCTGGGATTTTTAGCCATCTACAAATTCTGGGAATCAAGGCGCAGCCAGGAGACCAAAAAACCGGAAATCTTATATTCCACCGTCTATACCGAGTTGTTCGGCATTCACGAGGGAACTATGTGGGCTAATTTTTTCTCAAAATCAAGTCTGATGCAGACGCCCACCCTAATCCAAATAAACCCGGCCGCATCCGCCCCGCGGCTTAAACCATCCCAGCTCCCCGTTCCGCCCGGCAACATTGTCCGCCTGCTCCCGGGATCATCCGGTAACACCTGGTTCCTTTCAACGAGCGGTCTTTTCCTCCTCAAGGATCGAAATCTTAACAACCTGGCCGTCCCGGAATTTTCCAACATCACCCTGGATCGCAAGGGAAATCTCTGGGCTTCCAACGAATCCGGCTTTGCCGTCTACAATGGTAAAAGCTGGAAACGCTACCTGCTTCTCCCCTCCCGGAAAGTGGTCATTCTGGACGGACGGAAGACGCATCCAAAGACTTCGAACCTGGCTTACGCCAGGTCCATCATTATTGATGATGGCGGCCGCCTCTGGAGGACTGTCGAAGACGGGATCGTCTGCGCGGATCGGAAAAGCTGGAAAAAATACTCATTCGCCTCCGACCTTAAAAACGGCGAATTATCATTGCTCTACCTGGACTCCCGGAAGCGCCTGTGGGCCGCCGGAAAGAAATCAGATAATCGGCCGTTCATTAAAAAATTCAATAACAACCGATGGGTATCCCTTCCTCTCGGAAAGACTGCAGGATGCGGCGGAATCAGGCAAATTGTTGAAGACAAGGCAAAAAAAAGGCTGCTTTTTGTCACCATAAACGGATGGTATGAACTAACGGAGGATCGTCCTGTATTCCAGCCTATATCCACCCTCCCGGGTTACCGGGGGCCCTATATCCTGGATGCTATAAACAGCGTCGCCTTCGACGAAAAAAACACAATGTGGCTCTCCTGTTTTGAAATCCTTCTCAGATATGACGGCGTCTCCTGGAAAGCCTACCCGGTGGAAGACATCTATAAACCGATATAGGAGCAATGGAACTCGAAAAAGACCTTTCTGCGGAATTTTGGAAATACAGATAGGATTGAATGCTCTCGGGAGATGATAGGAATGGTAGATTCTGAAGGGGCCCCAGTTTTCAGAGACATCTTTTCATTCTGCAGTACCGACCCCTCTGGCTACGAGGGAAACTGCGAGCGCCTCGTCGAGGAGCAGACCTCCGAGCACCTCCAGAAGGAAAATTGGAAGAACAAAATCTCTCTATTGGAAAGCGAAATCACCAACCGGAAGAAAGCTGAAGAGAACCTGCGACAGATGAGCGCTGAGCTGGCCAAGACGAACGAACGTCTCCTGTCCATCCAGGAGCAACAGAAAGCTCTTCTGGACAGCATACCAGACATAGCCTGGTTCAAGGATGAACAGAGCCGCTTCATCGCGGTCAACCTCCCTTTCGCGCAGTCCTGCGGCTTTTCCCCCGATGATCTCGTCGGCAAGACGGATCTGGATATCTGGCCCAAGGACCTGGCTGAACTCTACCGGGCCGATGACAAACAAGTTATTGAAACCGGCATCATAAAACGTGTGGAAGAGCCTCTCATAGACTACCATGGATGCCGGACTTGGATCGAAACCATCAAGGTGCCCGTACTGGGTCAAGAGGGAAGGGTCATCGGGACGGTGGGCATCGCCCGCGACGTGACCGAACGACGTAATTTGGACGAGGCCCTCCGGGAGAGCGAGAAAAGATTCCGGATGCTCTTCGAGGATGCTCCCAATCCCATCCTGATCCTGGATGAAAATTTCTGCTACATGGACACCAACAAGTCAGCCCTGGATTTCTTCGATATGGAACGGATGCAGGTCATCGGGAAGAACGTCTGGGAAATACTTCCCCAGATGTTTGAAGAGCGACATTGGGATTCCGCATCCCCACCGGAGACCACCGAGATCAGCTACTTTGTCGGTGAAAAGGAAAAAACAATCCTCCTGAGCATGATTCCCCTCACCCTTTCCGGGAAGAAAGTCCACTATTGCATTGGAAATGATATCACGCAGAGGAAAGTGCTGGAAAAGAAACTCATGGAGAACAGCGAGCTGGAGCAGCGGCGTTTGGGGCAGGAATTGCACGACGACGTGGGTCAGCTCCTGGCGGGGATCGCCTTCATGGGCAAGGCCCTGGAACAAAAACTCACGAAAAAGGCTCCCGAAGAAGCGCGCGAAATGGCCACCCTGCTCTCGTACATCAACCAGGCGGTGGCGCGGACCCAGAGTTTAGCCCGGGGGATGTTCCCAGTGGAACTGGAAGCGGCAGGATTGATGTCGGCTTTGCGGGAGCTTTCTATTTTCACCGACGGCCTGTTCAAAATTAATTGTATGTTTCTGTGCGATAGCCCGGTGTTCATCAACGATAACGAGATTGCGATCCACCTTTATCGAATTGCACAAGAGGCGATCCGAAACGCAATCAAGCATGGCCCGGCGCGGCATATAACGGTTGAATTGAGTTCATCGGACGGCTCAATTGCGTTGCGAGTAAAAGATGATGGGAAGGGATTTAAGGAGGTTCCTTTAACGCCTGGAGGATTAGGCTTGAACATCATGCGGTACCGAGCGGCAAGTATCGGAGCAGTGTTCGATATACGCACGGGAGAAGGAGGAGGGACGATAGTGACATGCGTGCTACCTGTAAAAACAGAACCTCCGCCTGGAGACGATTATCTCTAAACTCGGTGCTTAGAACTTAACACTTAACATCAGGCTGTTGGTGGACGAAGTTCCGAAACGTGGCTGGATGATATCGTTTTCGCGATTAGCCTGGAAAGCGTAGCTCAATTCCAGATCCTTCATCCGCAAAACCAAGCCGGCGGTGGGCTGTCTATCCGAAAGGCCTGCCATGAGACTGATAACCCCCACATCCTGGCGCAGTCCCAGATGAAGAGAGTTGCGCTTGAGTCCAATTCCCGGGCCGGTGAAGTCTCCAATGTTCCATTCGGTGGAAATCAGAGTACCGGGAAACAATCGGTACTGAACGCCGGGCCGTAGATTACTGGAACTATAGATGGCCTCCTGAAGAGTGGGGGGCGTACCCAGAGGCCCCTGGGTACGCATCCGGGATTTCTCCTGGTAATACTCATAGGTTAATCCGGCATTCCATCGTTGGCCGATATACAGCATTCCCAGACGTCCGCCCATACCTACCGGCGCAGAATCAACAGTTGCGGAGAATCCAAAAGGGCCACTTAATTCCAGGTGGCTGGCCAATCTGGGCGCTAAACTTATTCCCGCGTATAGTGGAAATTTCGGGCCGCCGACCCGCCTGCCATAAGCTATGCTGAAGCCATCATCTCGGCCAGACAACTGAACTGGGAAGGGAAGAGGGAAAATAGTGGACGTGGTCAAGGTTCCCGTGGTAGTCTCACCGCAGGTAAATACCAGGTTTCCCATAGCCAGTGGCAATCCTACCTGGACGGTGGAGGTGTGGATACTGAAGCCAGACTGTAAGCTGGTTTCATCGTGCTGGATTTTGGCCGTTACTCTGCGTAGCGTACCCACCGCTCCAGGGTTTCCCCCGAAAGGATCTCCCGTGGCCACATAGGTTTCACCCATCGCCAGGGATTCCACCGTTGTGTGAGTGGACAGTCCCCAGAGGTGTAATAAGGCGTAGGATTCCGGCCCCGACTGAGCCATGGTTGGCTTCCATGACAGGAGCACAATAGCTGCTAATACCATTGCCATTAGAGTCCTGTGAAGTCTCATACGCCGATCTCCCTTCAGGCAATTCCTCTTAAAGTAATTCAAAGATTATCAGGGGGCTCCTGCTCTGCCACAATAATTCCCATATCCCTACGGCAATTATTCAGCCAAATGAAGAAATTTTTCGCCCTCCGCCTGGAGACGATTATCTCTAAACTCGGTGCAGAGGTATCTTGATTGCAATAGCGGTGCCGGCTCCAGGGCCGGCGAGAAGTTCCACCTCTCCACCGATAAAATATGTGCGTTCTTTTATTCCCAGCAGACCAAAATGCCTGTTTTTTTCCGAGCTCTGTAAGATTTTTTCAGGATCAAATCCCACGCCGTCGTCTTTTATCAAAAGGATGACAAAATCTTCGCTGTTTTTCAGATTGACGATCGCATTGCGGGCAGCCGAATGCTTTTTGATGTTGTTGAGTGCCTCCTGGATGATCCTGTAGATTGCATTTTCTATGTTTGACGAGAGCGAAGCGGTCAACTCATCGGCATTAAAGTCAACTCTTATTCCTGTGTTCGACTCAAACGTCATGCAGGCATAGGATATAGTGGAGAGGAGGCCCAGTTCCTCCAAATTCGAAGGCCTGAGGTCCAGGATGATATTCCTTATTTCGCGCAAGTTATTTTGAATCATCTGCTGAGTTTCAAAAAGCTCTTTCTCAACAGTCTCGTCTCCCATTTTCAAAAGACGCCGGCAGGTTTGCACCTGGGTGAAGGCGCTCACCATACCCTGAGCGATGGTGTCATGGATCTCATGCGCCAGCCTCCTTCGCTCCGATTCCTGCGCCTTTAGGGTTTCGCCCAGAAGCTGTTCCGTAAGGTTGTGCTCCCTCATAAGTTCATCATAAAGCCAGGTTTTTTCAAGGGCTAGGGCGACCTGGTACGCCAGTAGAGAGAGCATTTTTATCCCGTTATCATCCGGAGGAACAGCTGTTCTTCTATAACAGGCGAGAAACAGGCCGGCCACCTCGCCCTTGATCAGCAGAGGAACCATGAGGGCAGAATGCGAGTCTGAAATCAAACCAGATGAAGCATCCAGATAGATGCACTTTTTATCCTGGATCAGCGACTGTATCAGGGGGTGCTCATAGTGCATTCCAAGGGGCGGTTGGTGCGGAGAAAGAAAGTGCGGAAAGGCCGCCATGAGTTCGAACGTCTTGCTGTTTTTTTGTAGCAACCATATGTAAACTTTATCGGCCGATAGAAGCTGAGAAGCCGTCTTGACGGCCAGGAGTAAAATCTCTCTTTGAAACACGACCGCATACAATTCCTGGGAAAATTCGTAGAGCAGTCTGGACTCTTCCGCGTCCCGCCGCACTTTTTCATATAGGAACGAATTTTCAATGGCGATGACGCTCTCATCGGCGATGAGCTTCCCGATCTCAACATCTTTTAAAGAATACATCTCCCCCGATTTATGAGGACCCACTCCGATCAGACCCAGAAAGTTATCTTTCAGGCGCAGTGGAATCAGAAGAAGTAAGTTTTGTTTTTTTATAAGGAGATATTCATTCCCAAAGATCTCCTTTAAATAGGGAACAAATTCCTCGTCGAGCGGCAGAATACTGTATCCTCGCTTCAAAAGCCACCCCTTGAACCGCTCCGAAAAAAGAGGCGTCCGGGTATGATGGTTATCTTCTGTTGAGTAGATGAGGGGCCTGTCATCCTCCCTGCAGATACTAATAAAGACATTTTCCGCGTTCAGCGTGTCGCAAAGGCCCCGGCATATCGTCTTGAGGAGGCTTTCAATCTCCTGGATTCCGGCGATGTCTTCCGTAAAATTTTTTAATGATCGGGCATAGTCGGTTCGGTTTCTGAAGAAAACGCGGTCCACATAAAATTGCAGATAATCCTTCGCCGGCTGGAACACGAGAGCGATGCAGACGGCCGCCAAAGCAAAAGCCAAAAGAGAGAGGGAGGTGCCATACCAATACTCTCCGAAGACCAGACCCATGACGGAAACCAGGAGGAGGTAGATCCCGGTGACGCACCCCGTCAGGATGGAATAAACAAGACCTTTTTTAATGATGATCCCGATGTCCAAAAGGTGGTATTTGACGATCGCAAAAAAGATGAAAAACGTGTTGATGGTCTGCCCGATGATGCCGAAGGGGTATATCCGTATTCCGAGAGTGGTCAGGTAATCGAACAACCCTCCCAGAAAATAAATACTTATTCCCAGGAGGAGGTATCTATGCCTGTTCTTTTTAAATGGCTCCTGGGTCTTCCTGTAATCTTGTATCAAAAGGAATATGGCATAAATCATCCAGGAATATACGACGACTATAATAGGAGACCAGAGGAAACCGGGCTTCCCGACATAACCTCGAATATTTCTGAACAGTCCTGAAAGAGCATAGGGTGTGCCCAGATCCAGCACGAGAAATACCAGGAGGCTTGAAACAGCGAGGATTCTGAGAACCGGATTCTCTTTCTTAAGGTAGGAGGAGATGAAGAGATAGTAGGAGACGGCTACCGTGAAGATACCTGCCGAGGCTATCTTGGCGCCCCAAAGAGCCTGGGTTTCGGTCGGATTCAAGCGCATCATGAGAGAGCCGATGTTCCAGAGAATATTGCCGGTCAAAAAGGCAAGAAATGGGATTTTCAGCGTTATTCTGCTCGTCTTCTTAAGAATAAGACAAAAAAGGAGGATATTACAGAGCAGCGCTAAAATTGGAAACAGGGTGTGGAAATTCAATGCCTCCATCAATGATCCTCTCTTTTGAGAATACGTAATAGCTCCCTTCAAGAGGTATCAGTACATCCGTTTCGGTATCCGCCTCCGTTATGACTCGAAGAAAATCTTCGAGAGATCCCAACTTTCGGGTCAACCCCCCGACCAAGGGATGAAACCCGAAATGGGTCGCCAGAGTCCAGCGTGGCCTGAGCAGGTCGACCGCCCGGGCGGCTTCCTTAGCTTCCCATGAGATCTTCTTTCCTGCCACTTCAAAGCCGACCACGGGAATGACCGCAATATCTACGGTCTGCCTCTCAGCCATTTTCCGGAATTCTTCGCTAAAGAGCGTATCTCCCACAAAAAAGACCCGAAGCGTTCCCTCTATAAGATAGCTGAACGTCGTGATGCCGGGATGAGAAGATGGGAATGCCGTAATCGTAATCGCCCCCACTTCCAGCTTCTTCCCGAGAGAAATAGGACAAAGATTGGGGAATTTTTTTTTCAGGCGCTTTATTTTATGCTCTTCCTCTGATGGCACCACGATCGGAATTTTTGGGGACATTGTGGATAAAACGTTGAAATCACAGTGATCCGGATGTGTGTGGGAGATCAGGACTGCGTCCACATGATGCAACAGCCCCTGATAAGAGAACTTCAGAGGAGCGCTCCTGCGTATCCCAATCGTGAAGTTCCCTAACCAGGGGTCAGTCAACACCGTTGTGCCACCGTCGGAGATGAGGGTCATCGAATGCCCGATGTAGGTTATTTTCATATTTTCATATTATAATATTATCCTAGCAGCGGCTGAACCCTTCTTTTGACGGAATTCCGGTGAATGAGATTTGCCAGCAAGGCCGTCAAAATATGCCGGTGTGGAGGGAGGAGCAATCTGGACATAATGGAAGGGACCGAATAGAAACCCTCATAGGCTTTCCAGAGGCCTTCATCCAAGTCCGTCATACTCATCTGCTTTGGTTGAAAAACAACCTCCGAGATATAATTCGACCAATCCCGCTCCCTTATCCTGCCTTCCCTTTCCAGACGGTCATAGAGCTCCGTCCCGGGATAGGGAACGGGGAAATAAAGTTCTGTGAGAGGCACCCTCGTCTCTTGCAAAAACTTCGCCGTTGAGTCAAAGACATTTACGTCATCTGTATCCAGGCCCAGGATCATGCTGGCAATGGCGATGATCCCATTCTTCCTGAGAACTCTGAAAGACCGGCGGTAGTCCTCCACTTTATTGAAAGTCTTGCCTATGGAGGCAAGACTTTGGGAGTTGATGCTTTCAAGACCGATGAGCAACGCAATACATCCGCTTTTTGAAGCCATTTTGCAAAGATCCGGCTTTTGGGCTATGGTTATATTGGCCTGCGAGATCCACTTGAGCTTGAGGGGTACGAGAGCTTCAAAAAGTTCCATAGAGTACCTGTAATCGGCCGCGATGTTGTCGTCCACAAAGAAAATATGTTTACTCCCCGACACTTTGATTTCTTCCACCACCTTCTCGATGGGCCTGTAGCGGTAAGTCCTCCCGTAAAATTTGCTGACGGCGCAGAAATCGCAGGCAAAGGGGCACCCCCTGGTCGTCTGAACCGGTTCGAATAAGACTTCGTATTTGTCCTTTTTGACAAGATCTCTGCGGGGCATGGGGAGCGTCCCCAGATCCCTCACCAGTTCACCCCGGTATAAAGGCTTCAGTTCCCCCTTTTTAAAGTCCTCAATCAGCTCGCCCCAGACTCCCTCTGCCTCGCCTATGACGACGGAATCAGCGTGCTGACCCGCCTCCTCAGGGAGAACCGAGGGATGCATCCCGCCCATGACGACCCTGGCCCCTCTGCTCCTGAATTCGTCGGCGATCTGGTAGGCTCTCGGGGCATTGACCGTGGTCACGGAGAGACCCACCATGTCCGTCTTTTCCTCAAAATTGATATCCTCTACAATCTCATCTGTGATCTTTATCCCGAATTCTGGGGGGGTCAGGGCCGCGATGAGCGGAAGCGCAAGGCCGTACATCATGGGTTTTTTGCTTTTATGGATCTTGCCTTTTAAAAGCTGAGAAGGGTAGATGAGAAGCATTTTATAGCGCGAATCGGCGTTTCCCGTAGCATTGCATTTCACTTGGTTAAGTTTTCCAATTTTCATAAGATTCTACCTCCTTATGCGACTTTGACACTCGTCAGTTCCTTGACCAAGGCCTTATTCAGTTTCATCCTCGGCAGTTGGATGCTATCGGAGACCCCCATTTCACTCAGGCACTTTTTAAAAGCGCCTGACTCCAGCAGGGTGACTCTCAACGGATACTGATCCAGCATCGTCTCAAGGTCGGCATAGAAGGGATCCAGGCGGCATAGTTCCAGGTGTATTTTATCGGCGATATCCTCATCGGCTAGGGTCTTACTTCCCTCAATAAGGAGGTGGAGCACTGGTTTCCCGTTTTCATGCTCACGCACGGCTCCCCAATGTTTAAAGGGGATATGGGAAGAGACCAACGCCTGCCAGATGGTGCGTTCAGTCATCCTGGTAAAGCCGGAGAGGTCAATAGCGTCATCCGCCCTCGACTCATAGGCTATCTGGGGGAGCTTTATATTTCCGTCCGCGGACGAAAGCCTCAATACTTTTATTAAATGCCCAACCCGGTAGCGAATGAGCCCCCCCCCCAACAGGCTGGTCAGAACAAGTTCATAACGCTCCCCCGGGATGACCTCGTTGATGAGTTTTGTCTTGGGGCGGTAGTATGAGTTGTTCCGCTCTCGGTGGAGTTCCCTCTCAGGGATAAATTCGTAGAAGGCCGCATTCGGGAAGAGCGTCAATCCCTGGCGATCCATCGTCTGAGTAGAGATAATCCCCACTTCACTGGCAGCGTGAACTTCGAGAGGAGTTCGACCCCAAAAATTTCGTATTTGCGGAGCATATATCGAAGAGTCCAGGCCGTAGCCCACGATCCCTTTTACCTGCCATTTTTCCCTGGGCAGGATCCCGAACTTCTCTTTAAATTCTTCCCCCATTTTCAGTAAGACGCTGGACAGCCCCATAAAGCCGTTCAACCCTGTTTTCAAGGCCATCCCAAACCCTTTGTATAATCGCTCCTTGAAATCCATCGTCTCTGCCTCATCCACGGGGGGGGCAAAAATAAAATCAAACTCGTTCAATATGGCGTGAGCCATGTACCCCGTCAGGTAGGGAGGAGGAGCAAAGGCATAGAACATGACATCCCCTGGATTAAAATTGAAGTCCTCTCTGGTTTTCATGGACGAGAGGTGAAGGCATGCCATGGCGTTCTTCTTTAACTCCTCATACATCCTGTCGGTGAAGGGAATCCACTTGGGGGAGCCGTTTTTGCCGGCCGTGAACGCCCAGGATCTGGGCTTCTCCGGCAGATACTCATCCTTCTTTTCTCCAAAAAACGGGACGTAATCCTCGTACGTCGTCAATGGAGCTATGCTTAAAAAATCCTCCAGCGCACTGAGCTTTTGATGACCAAGAAAGTGTCTTCCCATCTCGCATCTTTGCAGTTTCTCCACCTGCTCCATCATAAGCTCTCTCTGTAGTTGCAAAAACCCCGCCGTGTCAAGTTCCGTAAAAAGGCAATACTTCTCCCAGGTATTCATATTTGACACCCTCCTTTAGATTTTGACAGGATATTCCCTGTCTTTGTGATTTACGCCGTGCTTGTTAGCGGATCAACCCTCTTCTAAGCGCGGCGGCCACAGCCTGAGCCCGATCTGCAACTTCCATCTTCTGGAAGATGCTGCGAAGATAATGTTTGACGGTGCCTTCAGAAATGTTCAGTTGAGCAGCGATTTCTTTATTGGAAATTCCCTGGGAAACCAGCTTCAATACGCTGATTTCCTGAGGGGCAAGGGACATGGATGTGGTTGTATTATCGGCATTCCTGTTGATCATGCGTGAAAACTGGTCCAATACTTTTCGTGTGACCTTGGGATACATCAAAGCCTCGCCGGAATGTACTACTTTAATGGCTTTGGCTATCTCCTCAAACGTGGCGTCTTTTAGAAGATAGCCGCTGGCGCCGGCTCTGATGGCCTCAAAAATTGACTCCTCATTTTCAAGCATCGAAAGGATTATGACTTCGGTTTTGGGATATTTCTCTTTGATGAGACGAGTGGTTTCAATTCCGCTCATCCCCTTTAACTGAATGTCCATGATGACGACTTCCGGTCGGCATTCTTCGAAATTTTGAAGCAGGCTCTCTCCGTTTGAAAAATCGCCTATGACAGCAAAATCATAGTCCGATGAGAGAATCTTGATGTATCCTTGCCTGACCGAATGATGATCTTCGACAAGAGCGATTCTGATTTGCGACATATTAATCTCCATTGCATCCTTTTCTGCTATGTTATCTGACACCATCGGAGTTTCCTCCTTTTTGCGCTCATCCCGCACAGTGTACCACGGGGAAAAAGCTTTCTACAGCTATCTACAGGATAAAAAATGAAATCATTTGGACATTTATTGATTAGCCGACCGGATAATTTTCATGGTTCGTGCTCTCTTAGGGAAATTATGCGCTGCCGGCTGTGGCTCTCTACTTCGTCGCAGAGCTTGGGAGTTACCAAGGGGGACTTCCGAGGCCAGGCAGAGAATTACACAAAATCAAAAGACACTAAACTATTGTCCAAAAGATAGATAGCTTATAAGGCATTGAATCCTTATAATAAAATGTGGTACTTCTGTGGGACAGAAGCTTTTGAGGAGGGTGGGGGGAAAATGAGCTTAAAATCTTTTTTGCAGGAAAGTAATGTAAGAGATGAGGAGAAAACAAAAGAGCAGCTTCTCGATGAGCTCGTGGAACTGCGCAAGCGCCTGACGGATTCGACCAAAGAAGAAATAGAGCAGAAGACGATGTTCAGGACCCTCTTGGAAGAGGCTCCAAATCCCATCATGATTATAGATGAAAGCTTCAGGTACATTGAGGCCAATAAAGCGACTCTTGAATTTTTCGAGTGTGATTACCAAGAGTTGCTCGGCAAAAAAGTCTGGGAACTGTTACCACAGCTCGCAAACAATCATGAATCCGGATTCAACCAACTATTTCAGACGACTGAGATATCATATGTTATTCAAAACAGGGTAAAAACGCTTTTGCTCAGCATGGTGCATTTAACCCTATCCGGCAAAAGGATTCTCTATTACATAGGAAAAGACATCACTTCGCGAAAGGTGCTGGAAAAAGAGATTATTGAAATAAGTGAGAGGGAGCAAAGACGAATCGGGCAGGAACTCCACGATGACGTGGGTCAACTTCTTACAGGCCTTTCTTTTATCAGTAAAGTGCTGGAGCAAAAGCTAAAAGCAAAGTCTCTGGAAGAAGCTGCTGATGCGGCAAAGCTCGTAGAATTAACAAATCAGGCAATAGCACGGACGCAAAACCTGGCTAGAAGCATATTCCCTGTTGGATTAGAGGGAGAAAGACTTGTGTCGGCTCTTCAGGAACTGGCATTCCATATTGTTATCCTGTTTGAAGTCTCATGTGATTTCAATTGTGATAAAGCTACCGTCATTCATGATAACATCATAGCCTTCAATCTTTATCGTATTGCGCAGGAAGCTGTCAACAATGCTATTAAACATGGCACAGCAAGTCATATCCTGATTGATTTGAGCTCTGCAAATGGACGGATATCGCTGACCGTGACGGACGATGGGAGGGGGTTCCAGAAAGATTCAGGTAAAAACAACGGCCTGGGTTTGAATATTATGAGATACCGAGCGGGGCTCATTGGAGCCACATTTGAGATTCGTAGAGCGGATGAAGGGGGGACCATAGTATCATGTTCACTTCCGAAAAAACGCATAATCGAACAGTCGGTTGCGTAGACATAAAGGATTCCCAAGAAGAAAAAAACAAAATTAAAATATTTATCGTTGACGATCATCCCATCGTGCGCCAAGGATTGGCGATGCTCATCAATCAGGAGGAAGATCTTGTTGTCTGCGGAGAGGCTGAAGATGCCAACCGTGCACTTAAGGATATTGGTGCTTTAAAACCCGACATGGCGATTGTTGATATTTCACTTGCCGGCACCAGCGGCATTGAACTTATCAGTCAAATCAAAGAACGGCATCCCGGCTTGCCGGTTTTGGTCCTTTCCATGCACGATGAACATCTCTATGCGGAACGCATCCTCCGAGCAGGAGCCCTGGGTTATATCAAAAAGCAGGAAGCGACCGGGAAAATGCTGGATGCTATCCGTAAAGTTTTAGCGGGAGAACGTTATTTGAGCAAAGAAATTATGGAAGAGATGCTCTGCAAATTCATCACGGGAAAGCCGGAAACATCCGGCTCTCCCGTGGATCGTCTAAGCAATCGTGAATTAGAAGTATTCCAACTTGTAGGCCACGGCCACACAAAGCGCCAGATAGCAGAAAAACTGCATCTAAGCGTTAAAACAATTGACACCTACTTTGCCCATATCAAGGAAAAGTTGGACCTGAAAAACGCAGCTGAACTGCTTCAAAATGCTATTCGATGGTCAAAAGATGCAGAACAGCGGGGCTCCGCCTGAATAGTCCCTGTTAACACTGGAGAGCAGCATAGAATATCTCCCTATACAAAGCTGAGGCTCTCTCTCTATATAATACGGTATGGTCGCTGATTGCAAACATCGCTTCATTCCTGATTTTCATGCTGAGGCTGTTGGAGTATTATTATAGACAGTTTATTGAAAGAATGTGCTTTTCATGGGCAGCGAGAAAATATTAGGACAGATAATTGAATCATCTCCCGATTACATCACCGTGCGCAAGCGGGCGGAAGAGGAACTGAGAGAATCAGAAGCCAAGTACAAGACACTGTTCACAGGCGCCGTAGAGGGAATACTCGTGGCCGACTTACAAACGAAGCAATTCCGCCATGTCAACCCAGCCGCGTGCAGGATGTTTGGATATACTGAGGAAGAATTCTCGCGGATAGGTGTGGCGGATATTCACCCGAAAGAGTCCTTAAACTATGTGCTGTCCGAGTTTGAAGCTCAAGCGCGAGGAAAAAAGACATTGGCACAACTTCCGTGCCTTCGTAAAGACGGCACCTTATTTTATGCTAACATTAATGCCATATCAATGGTCATAGATGGCCATAAATGCAATGTGGGCTTTTTCACAGACATCACCGAGTACAAGCGGACGGAGGAGGAACTGAAATTCAGAAATATCCTCCTTTCTACAGAACAGGAGGCCTCTATTGATGGGATCCTGGTAGTAGATGACAATGGCAAAATTCTGTCATTTAACAGACGGTTTGTTGACTTGTGGGGCATCCCCCCCGATGTGATAGCAACGAAATCCGACGATCTCGCTTTGAAGTCGGTGATGTATAAGCTGGCAAACCCCCAGCAGTTTCTTGAAAAGGTTCAATACCTCTATGAACACAAGCAGGATACCAGTAGGGATGAGATTGCGTTAAAAGACGGCAGAACGTTCGACCGTTACTCAGCGCCGATGTTAGGCTCCGACTCGAAATATTATGGAAGGGTCTGGTATTTCCGCGACATAACCGCGAGCAAAGCGGCGGAAAAAATGATTATCGCGACAAAAGAAAAAGTTGAAACCGCCAACCGCCGGCTTGGAGAGATTGTGGGCGAGCTATCCGTGACCCTGCGAAGCATAGGAGATGCCGTAGTCGTCACCGATGAGGAAGGACTTGTTGTCCGCATGAACCCAGTTGCGGAGCAACTGACCGGCTGGTCCCAAACTGAGGCGAATGGACGTCCGCTGGCAGAAATCTTTAACATCCTCAACGAGTACACTCGCCTGCCTCCGGAGAATCCGGTCGAACGGGTAATTCGGGAAAAAATAGTGGTGGGTCTGGCCAACCATACTGTTTTAATCTCTAAAGACGGTACGGAGCTTCCCATCGCGGACAGTTGTGCTCCAATCATGGATAATAAAGGCCGTTTTTTAGGCGTCGTCCTGGTGTTTCGCGACCTTAGAAAGGAACGAGAACAAGAGCGGGCACTGCGAGAAACGGAAAAGATTGTTACAATGGGGCACTTGGCGGCGGGAGCGGCCCACGAATTCAATAACCCATTAGGAATCATTATCGGCTTTGCCCAGGTAGCTCTCCTTGAGCTCACAAACGATAAAGTTGATCATAATAAGTTAAAGAAAACCTTGGAGATCATTCTCAGAAATTCCAATCGCTGTAAAAATATCGTAGCCAACCTGCTGGATTACGGGAATGTGTCTGTCTCTGAACGCACCCCTCTTAACGTGAATGAGGTCATTGAGGAGTCCCTGGTTCTCGTTGGCAACCAGTCCACCCTGGATACAATACAGATCGTAAAAGAGTATGCGAAAGAAATTCCGAATGTCATGGCAAACAAGACTCAACTTATCCAGGTTTTCAACAATATTCTTCACAATGCTATTGAAGCGATGAAAGGACACGGGATATTTAGAATCACCACCCGAGAAATAAACGACTACATTCACGTCGTTTTTAGAGATAATGGCCGGGGGGTAAAAAAAGAGAATTTGTCCAAAGTATTTGAGCCTTTCTTCACTACCCGCGAGGTAGGCGGATTGGGGCTGTCGGTATGCGCGGGAATCATTAAGTCATACAAAGGTTTTATAACACTGGAAAGCCTGGGGGAAGGTCAGGGAGCCACAGTTACCATTAGATTGCCAATCTACAATACCAGCCAGGGAGGTCAGAAATGATGGAAAAAGAAAGAGAATCGAAACAAAAAATCCTTGTCATCGACGATGAAGCCGATATAAGATTGCTCTTTGAGGCCATATTGGAAGGCAAGGGTTTCGAGGTCCTTACTGCCAGCGACGGCCTTAAAGGGATCAAAATTAATGAGGTCTACGATCCTGACCTCATCATCCTCGATCTGATAATGCCCCAATTGAGTGGAATAGACACTCTGCGAGAGATTAGAAAAACCGACCGGGACGTTGTTATAATAGTCCTTACCGCATACGGCTCAGCCCAGACAATAAGAGAATCCCTCGATTTAAACGTCCATGAGTATATCAGTAAGCCGGCCGACATAGACGTTCTCCTGGGTGCTATATTAGAAGCTCTATCGGAAAGAAAGAGAAAAGAGCATGAGTGAAGTTTCTCATTATTTGTTCTATGTCCCCATATTGCATAGCCAGGGAGAAACCAGATCTCTTGCCTTCTCTTTAAATGGCAAAACCGCCGAGAGTCAAAGGCAAGATCTCCCGGCCGAACCAGAGAAGGCCATTCAGGAGATGTGGGATGGGATACATAAGAAAATCCTGGAACTTGAACTTTCATACCCATCGGTTCGGATCTACCAGGATGCCCTGCCCGTCTGCGGAATCGAATCTGAAATTGTGTCGAAGCTGGCTCAAAAAGGAAGCCCCAATCATCAATTGGTTCAAGAATTGATGAAAAAAGGCGCCCACTTGGAGGGCACTGAAGATCCGGACCTCCTTATTGAAGAAAACGACTATTTGATGCAGTTGTTTCCCGACCTTTCCCCTTTACACATGAAAAAATACCAGGAGAAAAGCATGCAGTTGCTTGCCAAAAGAGACGCCTTTATTGCAGATCGCATAAAAAGCACCATCAAACAAGGAGAAATCCCTCTGGTTTTTATAGGGGTTAGACATCAACTGGAAAAACTCCTCAAATCCCAATTCGCGATCCAGTATGTTATTTATCGCCTTCCCTTTAAAAATGTAAGGGAGATCTACAATGTCTGAACCGCTCATTTATCCATAGCAATGGGAAGATTTTAAAATGCCAAGAGTTAATATATTTAAAAACACCCCTCTGATGAGAGAAATCCCCAAGATATTCGCTCCGCTCTATATCAATACGGATATTCTAAAAAGCACAAAAATACTGGCATTAAATCAATTCGTTGAAGTTTTTTTCCCTCATTTAGCCTCCAATATTCTGACGCTCCTTCTGGATATGGAACAGCATTCCCACAAGCTAGTGGCCGCAATTCCGCCGGAAAAACGGGCTAGTCTGATTGAAAAATTGAAAGGGATAACCGTCGAAATTCGTTACATGCTGAAAGACAGGGGAAAAGAGATGATCGCCTTACCGATCTCTATTACTCCTTCTGATGTACTAGAAAACGCAGCTCTTGGGAGGCCGCTTTTGCGGAACAATCATGAGATGCAAAAAGAGCTCACTAATATAATCATTACCGTTATAAAAAACGAGATTCACAACAAAATTAAAACAATAATAGAGGGAATCCTGAAAACCTTGCTGACAAAGCCAAGGATGCCCGTTTTGCTAAAAGAACTTCTTCAGAAAGGATATATCAACCGGGAAGGTCGTCTTACCGAAGGCGCGACGATTGAAAACTTTATTTCAGGAAAATATGCAAGATTATTCAAGAGAATATCGCCTGAAGAACTGTTGAACGAAGGGCTGTTGATCAGAGAGACCCTGATGACTTGTTGCCAGGCGGCAGATGAAGATCCACAGGCTCGGATTAATGAAGCATTAAGGGAGAAAGAGTTGCTCGATATAACTCTGAAAGAGATGGCAAAGCCCCAGAAAGAGACTTGAGACGTTTATCAGCAGATCTCCTTATACAAAGTCAGGAAGATCCTCCTATGAAAACGATATCATTTCCGATTTAAAGACACGGAGCCTTCCTGATTTTCAAACCAACATCCCTGATTTATACTTAGCACGTAAGTCATGGAGGTGCCGCAAAAGATGGTAACTCAGGAGAGAAAGTCAGAACAAACCGGGCATTCGCCGGAAGCATTCATAGAAGCAGGCAAAGTCGATAAAGTGATGGAAAAGCTCTTCCTCTCGCATGAGGAGAGAGTAAATCTAGTAGGCTCTCTTATAAAAAGAGCTTTTGAACTTCTAAAAGGCTTTCATTCAGAGCAGGAAAGAAACATTGCCGAATTGCGGGAAAACCTGGCAAAAGACGCCAGCCTCCGGAAAAAAGACTTTGATTTAATTATGTCTAAAATCCTAAACGTCAGAAGAAAGAAAGAGGCGGAAGTTAAAAGTGCCATTGATTCTTTTATGGCAGAAAAAGAGGAATTAATAAAAGATCTCAGGAGAAGAATTCTGAAGGGCTGGGGCTCTAAGGATTTTGCTGATTTAAAAGAAGAAATAGGTTCCCGTCAAAGAGTAAGAGAAACGGAAATTTCAAAAATTCTGCTGATATTTCAGAATGAAGAAGAAGAACTTGGACTTGCTCTAAGACGTCTTTTAGACAAAGAAAAACCATTAAAGGTAAAAGATTTTAAAAACACTCTTCATCTGTTAGATCAACAAAACTCAAGCAGAAATAAAGATTTGGAAGAGCTTTTTGAAGCTATAGGAGATTTAAGAGAGAGCATAAATAAAGACTGGCGAGGGTTAAGGTTAACCCTTAAAAGTGGTTCCCCGCTTTCTCCTTAAAAGCGGAATAGGAAGGAAAGGAGGTAAATAAAATGGCTGTTGAAAAAACGATTGGATCCTCCAGCCTGGTAGAGGTGGTAGATCGGATTCTCGACAAAGGTATCGTAATTGATGCGTGGGCTCGCGTATCCCTGGTCGGAATTGAACTGCTGGCTATCGAGGCAAGAGTGGTGGTGGCTTCCGTGGATACTTATTTGAAGTATGCCGAAGCTATCGGATTGACCGCTGCTGAAGCCGCATAAGGTTCGAGAAGGGAACATCCTTGAGATGTAAAGGCGCTTTTGCCCCTTTATGATGTATGCTTAAGCATGTTCCTCATTTTTTTAGATTTCGAAAGGTAGGGAACAATAAAATGACAATAGCAGAAAGCATGAGAGATATAGTTGCGGAAATTATCGTAAAGAAAGAAGAGAGAGCAGAAAACAAGGAAATGCTGAAACAAAACAACAGAGAAAGGCTGAGGGAGTTTGAATCCTACAGCAAGGAGCTAAATAAAGAATTGCAGGATCTCAAGAAAAATTTGCGCGACTTTCTCGCCAGGAGCGAGAAATTAAGGCTAAAAGACGAAAAAGAAAGATTAAAGGAGTATAAAACATACAGCCAGGATTTGGAAAGAAATTTAGAGACTTTAAAGAATAATTTGCATGAGTTTCTTGGCAAGAGTGAAGAAGAAAGATTAGAGGTCTTCGAGTCCTTCAGTCGGGAACTGAACAAAGAGCTTACGGGGATAAAAGATAATGTGCATGAATTTCTCAAGAGTAGCGAGGAAGAAAGACTTGAGGAGTTTGGAACGTTCGACAGTGATTTAAAAAAAGAGCTTGAGGATCTGAAGGGAAATTTACATGGATTTCTCAGGGAGAGTGAAGAAGATAGACTTAAGGAGTTTAAGTCTTTTGACCATGAGACAAAAAAGTCAATTAAAGGGATAGTTAAGGAAGTCAAAGGGATTAAAAAAGAGACACAGGATTTCCTGAAAGAATTTCGTGCCGATCAGAAGAAAGCCAAGGCAGAGTGGGCAAAGGTTGTCAACCACCTTGAGAAAAAAGCAAAACCAGAACGCCCCAAAGCAGAAAAGATAGTGGTCAAAAAGGTAGAACCCGAACGTCCCAAAGAAGAAAAAATAGTCTCAGAAAAGCTGGAAATCCTCTCCAAGAAAGTGAAAACCGAGCCGGAAGATGAACTATTGGCCACCCTTAAGAAAAATCCTCATGGGATGACCCTGCCTGAAATAGGAGAGGCGTTGGGGGTTCATTATGTGACCCTGGGCGGGACTATTAAAAATCTGCTGGAAAAAGGAACGGTGAAAAAAGAGGAGCACCTCTATTTCCATGCTTAAAAATCCGCCTGAGAGATACTAATAAGGTCATGAAAGGCGAAATGCGGAGGAAAGGTCTTGGACCAGCCCGTCACCCTGCCTTCCGCAAGGTATGGGGCGCCCTCTTCCCCGCCTTAAGAGGAGGGCGGATGGGATTAAAGAAAACGGTTTACCAGGAAAAAGGAGTTGTAAAATGCCATTGGATGTGCTGGAACTAACCACGATCCTTGAGCCTTGCGCTCTCCCGGATTTCGTGGAAACCCCGGAAATAAAGAAGATAGCCCAGAGGGGCTTGACTTACATCAAGGCCGGATTCCCGATACACCTCAGGGGCGGCGCGGGAACCGGTAAGACTACCTTGGCGTTGCACATTGCCAGCCTTATTGGACGACCAGTCGTTTTAATTCATGGAGACGAAGAATTTTCCTCTTCTGATCTCATCGGGAATGACCATGGATATAGAATGAAGAAGGTCGTAGATAAATATGTCGCCCGTGTTTTAAAAGTGGAAGAAAACTTGACGAAGAAGTGGGTCGATCACCGCTTGACGGTTGCCTGTCGGCATGGGTTTACCTTAATCTACGATGAATTCACCCGCTCAAGACCCGAGGCCAATAATGTTCTTCTTTCCATCCTTCAGGAGAAGATGCTGGATTTCCCCAGGGGAAAGGAGGGAGATACACCCTATCTTAATGTCCATCCCGATTTTACGGCCATTTTTACCAGCAACCCGGAAGAATACGCGGGCACCTATAGAACTCCGGATGCTTTAAGAGACAGGATGATTACGATTGACCTAGACTACCATGAGGAGAAAACCGAAATAGCCATCATTCTGGCCAAGTCTCAACTTCCCCGGGAACAAGTGGAAAAGATCGTAAAAATAGTAAGAGAACTCCGGAAAGAAGGGATCTGCGAATTTTCTCCAACCGTCAGAGCCTGTATCATGATTGCCAAATCTTTGAAACTCATACATGGGAAAAATGGAGATTACGGCAAGCTCTTTAAGGAGGTAATCACCGAAATCTTATATAGCCAGACGAGCAGAACCGGGGCCATGGATAAAAACGCCAAAATCAAAGATTTCATAAAAAATCTGATTGAAAAACATTGCAAAAACTAAGGAGAATCCGATGCCTAAAATGAAGGTTCCCTCGTTGCGAAAAATAAGGACTTTAAGGAGCATCCGGCAGGGGCTACAAGGGCTACAAACCGAAATGGCAAGTTCCTCAACCTACCTGGACCTTTATGTGCTCGGAAGGAAAAGAGAATGGCTCTTTATTCAGAAAAACGAGTTGGGAAAGAGAACCAAGGAAATGAAACAACAACTGGTGGAACTGGAAAAAGAGATGGCCCAACTGGAAGAGAGAATAAAGAAAGAAAGAGTTAATAAAAGCGCAAAGCCGGAAATAGAAGTGAAAAAGTGTGAGAAATTCATTTTAAAATATTAAGAGGAGGAAAGTCTCAGTGAGCAAGAACAGAGAAGAGGGATTTGACATCGGTTTGGGAGGACTTTTCAAGGGCGTAGGCACTTTATTTGAACTTTTGTCCAAGATGACTGAAGAAGGGAAAGGCGAGTTTTCTCAAACCGGAGAACTTTCCGGCCTGCCCGGGAAAGCCAAAGGAGTCTATGGTTTTTCTATAAAGACGGGCATCGGTGGAAAACCGGTAGTAGAACAATTCGGCAATATTAAAGAGACCGAAAAAGGAGTTCTGGTCGAAGAGATTAGAGAGCCGTTAACTGATATCATTGTGGAGGAAGAAAGGGTCCTGGTGATCGCGGAAGTTCCTGGAATTGAGGAAGAAAAAGTAAAAATTGAAATCAATGGAGATATCTTAAACCTGGAGGCGGAAGGCGCTGAAAGAAAATATGCCAAAGAGATCCTTCTCCCCTCCCCCGTGGAAGAAAAGCCTGAAAAGGTTTCTCTTAAGAATGGAATCCTGGAAATCACTCTTCTAAAAAAAAGGAGCCGGTAATGGATTCCCATGAGCGCAGCATTACGCTGAAGGTTTCTGAATCTCTTTCCAAGGATGCAGGCAGGGGAATGGCCCGTCTGGATCCCAAAGATATCGAGAAAATTGGGGCTGAGGTTGGAAGCGTTATCGAAATTACCGGGAAAAGGAAAACGTATGCAAAGCTCATGCCGGCTTACATGGAAGATCGGGCGAAGGGCTTAATCAAAATAGACGGGATCACCAGAGAAAATGCCCAGGTGAGCCTGGATGAAAAAGTAAAAATTTCCCGGGTGGATTCCAGGCCGGCCACTTTAGTCGTCTTAGCCCCTTTAACTTCTGCGGCAACTTTTAAGGAAAAAGACACAAAATATATCGGCAAGTTAATTGAAGGCTTACCTTTAGCCTGTGGCGACCGGGTCAGGGTTGCCCTGTTTGGCACGCGGTTTCAGGATTTTAACGTCGTTGAAACCCAGCCCAAAGACGTGGTCCTCATCCAGTCCAATACCTCAATTAAAATAAAGGGAGGGAAAATCCTTCCCACGGCGAGTACGAAATTCTCTTATGAAGACATCGGCGGACTGGGCAAGGAGATTCAGAGAATCAGGGAAATGATCGAGCTTCCTTTGAAATATCCGGAGATATTTGAAAGATTGGGAATTGATGCCCCAAAGGGGGTCTTGCTCTACGGCCCTCCGGGATGCGGAAAAACACTGATTGCTAAAGCGGTAGCCAGCGAAACCGATGCTTTCTTTCTGCATTTAAGCGGCCCCGAAATCATGCATAAATTCTATGGAGAAAGTGAAGCCCATTTAAGGAAAGTATTTGAAGAAGCACAAGCCCATGCTCCGAGCATCATCTTTTTAGACGAAGTTGATGCCATCGCCCCGAAACGAGAGGAACTGGGGGGAGAAAAACAGGTGGAGAGACGGGTGGTGGCTCAACTCCTGGCTCTCATGGATGGCTTGAAAGAACGAGGGAAGGTTATCGTTATTGCGGCCACCAATATTCCTCAGGTTCTGGACCCGGCTCTCAGGAGACCGGGAAGATTCGACCGTGAAATAGAGATAAGTATTCCGGATAAAAACGGGAGGCTGGAGATTCTTCAAATACATTCCCGGGGTATGCCTCTTTCGGAAGATGTAAACTCGGAAAAAATAGCTGAAATAACCCATGGCTACGTTGGCGCTGATCTGGAGGCATTATGCCGCGAAGCGGCCATGACGGCCCTAAGAGAGTTGCTGCCGAAGATTGATTTTGCAGCCAACGAGGTTCCTTATGAACAGCTTCTTGAATTGCAGGTAACTATGGAGAATTTTCTCCAGGCCTTAAATGAAGTGGAGCCTTCCGCTTTAAGAGAATTCTTTGTGGAAGTTCCCAATGCCGGCTGGGAAGATATTGGGGGATTGGAAGAGGCTAAAAGGACCCTCATTGAAACGATCGAATGGCCGTTAAAATATCCTGAACTCTATAAAACAGCCAACACCGTCCCACCTAAAGGAATCATCTTTTATGGCAACCCCGGCACCGGCAAGACCCTCCTGGCTAAAGCAATAGCGAGGGAGAGCGGCGTTAATTTTATTTCAGTCAAGGGTCCGGCTTTACTTTCCAAATATGTCGGAGAATCGGAAAGAGCCGTAAGAGAAGTTTTTAAAAAAGCAAAACAGGTCTCTCCCTGCATCTTGTTCTTTGACGAAATCGACAGCATCACTCCGACGAGAGGCTCTGGTGACAGCAGCAGAGTGGTGGAGCGGGTCATCAGCCAGTTCCTGAGCGAAATGGACGGGATAGAAGAACTAAAAGGCATCCTGGTTTTGGGAGCGACGAACCGGATTGACATCATGGACCCGGCCCTTATAAGGACCGGCAGGTTCGAGCTGTTAATCGAACTTCCCGTCCCCGACAAAAAAGCGCGGCATGAGATATTTAAAGTTCACACCAGAGGGAAGCCACTCGCCGAGGATGTGGATCTGGAAGGGCTGGCTGCACGGACTGAAGGGCTGGTGGGCTCCGATGTGGAGGCTCTCTGCAGGAAAGCAGCTTTATCCGCCATCAGGGAATTCATCAATAATGGAGAAAAAAACGTTCAGCAATTCAAAATTTCGAAGAAACATTTTGCTGAGGTGTTAAAATGAAATACCTTTATGGGGTCGTCGAAGCAACCGGTACTTTTCAACCCTTTCTGCAACTCAGAGAAAAAAGAATAGACATCCTCCTTTATAAAGATGTTGCGGCTTTAGTAGGGGAGGTTCCTGATTCTCCTTTTAAGAATTATTCCAGGGAAGAGTTGCTTTATAAACTGGCTGATCACCAGGTGATTCTGGAAGAAGTTATGACGATCTTTTCCGAGGTTATTCCGTTCAAGTTTGGCTCCCTGGCCCCTGAGGGGCAGATCAGAAAGATATTGGAATATAACTTCGAGAAAACCAAAGAGATTTTCGAGAAAATAAAAGGGAAAATAGAGTGGGATTTAGTGGCCAGCTGGAATAATTTAAATCCAATATTAAAACAAGTGAGTGAAGAAAATCAGAAAATAAAAAGCTATAAAGAAGAAATTGCTAAAAAGCCATATCAGGAAACTTTTGTAGACCGCGTAGAAATAGGGAAAATGGTTAAAGACGCTTTGGAGGAAAAGAGAAAATCACTGGCTGATGAATTCTTCCAGGTTATAGAAGACATCGTGGTAAATCACCGCTATAACCCCCTTATGGATGACGCCATGATCGTCAACGCGGCTCTGTTGATAAAAAAAGAAAACGAGAAAGAATTGGAAATTCGTCTGGATTATTTGGACAAGAGATATTCCGGCAAGATTAATTTTCGCTGTGTGGGTCCTCTTCCGCCCTATAGTTTTTACACTCTCAAGATTCAAGAAAAAGAAGCAATAGAAGAAGCAAAGAAATTTATGGGAATAGACGAACTGAGCCTTTCCGAATTAAAGAATATTTACCGCGAAAAGGCAAAACAATTGCATCCCGACCTGGCCGACGAAACCCATGGGAAATTTGAAAGACTGACCAAATCCTATCGCCTCCTTCTTGATTATCTGAAAAATCCAGATTCTCTTGGGGGATTGGAATGAACAACACCGGCTTATATATATATTGTTTGGTCAACGCCTCGGAGAGTATTTCTTTTAATACGCCGGGCATTGGGAAAGAGAAGGTTTTCACTGTTTCATACAAAGATATCGGGGCGGTGGTCAGCCGTTCTCCTGTTATTGAATATGAGATTTGCCGCGAGAATCTTATTGCGCATCAATTGGTGATGGAAGAATCTATGGCAAATTTTGTGGTTCTTCCGGTAAAATTCGGAACGGTAACGGAAGGAGAAGACGGAGAAAACGAGATCATTGAAAAGGTTTTGAAAACAGATTTTTCAGAATTAAATGAATTGTTTAAAGAAATGGCCGACAAGCACGAAATGGGCCTTAAAGTGTATTGGAAAGATATGAATTCCATCTTTGCCCAGATCCCAAACGAGAATCCCGAAATAAAACGGTTAAAGGGTGCAATCGAGATCAAGACCTCCAAGGGCAAAACTATGAAAGAAAGGAACAATATCGTAAAGCTGGGAGAAATGGTAAAGAGCGCCCTGGAGAACAAGCGGGAACTGGAGAAAAACCGTATCTTATCCCCTTTAAAGAAGCTGGCTTTTGACTTTAAGGACAATCCTTCTGCTTTTGACAAGATGATCTTAAATGCCGCGTTCTTGATTGAAAGAAAAAGAGAGGAAGCATTTTTTCAGGAAGTTCAACGATTAGACGGGCAATCCGAGAGCGAGATAATCTATAAATATGTGGGACCGGTTCCTCCATGTAATTTTGTGGAGATAGAGATCGCTTGGTAGAGGCAAAAAATGGGTTTCTTGATAGATGATTTGATTCTGACTCCGGTCAATCTGGTCACCTGGATTGCTGAAAAAGTCAAAGAGGTAACCGATGCTGAACTCTATGATGAATCAAAAATAAAAGCAGAACTTACTGAACTTATGATGAGTCTGGAAATGGGAGATATTGATGAAGAGTCTTACCAAAAAAGGGAAAAGGAATTGATGGAACGGTTAAATTATATCAAGAAGATGAAAGAGAATAAATAAGGAGGCTTAAAATGAATCTATATGAAGTAGCGGAGAAAGCCAAAAAAGAATTATCCGGTGTTACCGGACTTCCGACTAATACTGTTATCAGTATTTCTGAAGATGACGCAGGAGGCTGGAAGGCTGAGGTAGAGATGATAGAGCGGCGTAGCGTACCGGATAGCGCAGACTTGTTGGGAATTTATGAAATATCCCTGGACGAAAAAGGGAAACTTCTGTCATTCAGAAGAAAGAGAACGAGAAAGCGAGCGGATACAGAGACTGAAGAAGAATGAATCGGCTCTTTTGAAAAGAAGGGATGATAAATAATGCAGCAAAGCCTAAAAAGCGCCGGTTTAGTAGATGTCATCGATCGGATCCTGGATAAGGGGCTCGTGATTAACGCCGATATTTCTATTTCTCTGGTGGGGGTAGAGTTACTGGGAATTAAAATAAGAGCCGCACTCGCTTCGTTTGAAACGGCCGCCAAGTATGGCCTTCTCTTCCCATCAGGCACAAATACCGAAACCATGAAAGAAAATGAAAGTTGCCCCGGATGCGGTAAAATATCTACCAAAAATGCGCTTTTATCTTCCGGCTGTCCCTGGTGTGACTGGATGCCGGCCACCTTAAAAAAAACTGCTGTGGAAGCCTGAACCTGAAAGCAAAGTGGTGACATGATGGATAAAGAGGAGCCCGGCATCACAGAAAAAACCCTGAGAGAATTAGGAAAAATCATTCCTGGGCTGGAGAGTCTGTTAAATATAGCCCAGTCTTCACCTGCGTTTAAAGAAAAGCTGAAAAAAAAAGATGAAGAGATTGAAAACAAACTCCGGGCAGAGGGTAGAGAAGAAGATAGAAAAAGCGAAAAATTATGCAGAAAGGCCCCACCGGCGCCTCAAGCGGATATGATTGACGAAGGGGAGTACATCCGGGTCATCGTAGAGTTGCCGGGCACTGAAGAAGAGGCTATAAAAATTGAATTGGACGGCAGCGCTTTGCTGATTTCAGCAAAGGGATTTACTCAAAGGACCGCTCTTAATTTTACTCCGAAACCCGATTATACCCATTCTTACCGTAATGGCATTCTGGAAGTAAAGGTTTTTAAATAAGAGATGGCGACGATCAATATAGATGAAAACAATCTGAAATCAGGAGTTTTAGGTCTGGTTATTTCCCTGGTTGAGATTATCAAAGACGCTCTGCAACTTCAAGCCCTGAAAAGAATGGAGAGCGGGGATTTAATGGAAGAGGAGATAGAGCGGCTGGGGCTCGCATTAAGTGAGTTGGATGGGGCTATTGAGCAGATAAAAGAAGAACAGGGGCTGACCCAGGCTGTACAGTCGGTGCGGGACGGTTTGGACGATATCGTTGATGATCTCCTGAATAAAATGGCAAATCCTGAAAGATGGGCTGAAGAGTCATCAGAGGCATATAAAAACTGAGCATGGAGAAAAGCATAGTGAAGGGTTTATATCTTTATTGTATCGGAAACGGACCGTTAAAATCCTCCCTGGGATGCAATGGGATAGAAGCGGAAGAAGTTTACACTCTTCCCTATCGGGATTTATCAGTTGTTCTTCAAGCTTTTCCTTTAGAAGATTATGAGCTTAAAGATCCTGAAATATTGACTGGATGGGTCCAGATCTATGATGAAGTCTTAAATATTGCCTGGGGAAAGTTCGGCACGATTATTCCCGTCAAGTTTGGGACTGTGATCAAGGAAAAAGACGGGAAATCCCCGGAAGAGAATCTCTTTTTCTGGCTGGACAAAGAATATGAAAGTTTTCAAATGAAACTTTCCCGACTTCAGGAAAAAGCAGAATACGGGGTGCAGATTTTTTGGGATAAAAAAGCATTCACTGAGAAAATCTGCGAAAACAGTATAGAGGTCAAAAAATTAATGGAGGAGATCTCCTCAAAACCTCAAGGCATCGCCTATATGTTAAAAAAGAAGTTGGAAGCTCAACTCAAAAAAGAAGTGGAAAAAGAAGCTGAAACAACATTTAAGGAACTCTATGAAAAAATAAGAAACGCCGTGGATGAAATAAAAGTTGAGAAATTAAAAGAAACCAAAGGAAAAGAGATGTTCATGAATGTATCCTGCCTTATCAATAAAAATGAAAGGAGCGGGTTGGAAAGGGCGCTCGATGAGATCGAGATGGAATGGGATCTCGAGGCTCGCCTGGTCGGACCCTTCCCTCCTTACAGTTTTGTATGAACACGCAGGGGAACAGGGGAAGTAAATGCACCCTGGTAGATTTACTGGATCGGATTCTGGACAAAGGGGTGATTATTTCAGCCGATCTGGTTATCTCAATCTCCGATATTCCATTGATCGGGGTCAATTTGAGAGCGGCCATCGCCGGGATGGATACTATGGTAAAGTATGGGATGATGGAAGACCTGGATAAAGAAATACGAGCATGGGGAAGGCAAAAAGAAAAAGCCCTCTTGGAGGCGCCGGAATGAACGAAGTCATAGGCATCGATTTGGGCACTACCAATTCAGTTATGGCTTGTTTTAGGGGAGATACGCCCGAAATTATCCCCAATGTTGAAAGGGAGAACTTAACCCCGTCTGTAGTTTTTATGAGCGAAGATAATATTCCCCTGGTGGGAGAGGTCGCTCGAAAAGCAGCATCCAGTTATCCGGATAGGACAATTCTTTCTATTAAAAGAATGATGGGAAGTGATGATAAAGTAAAACTCAATGGGATTATTTTTTCACCTCAGGAGATTTCTTCTTTCATCCTGTCAAAATTAAAACGTGATGCCGAAAATTTTCTAGGACATAAAGTAGAAAAGGCAGTGATAACCGTTCCTGCCTATTTCAATGAAGTACAGAGACAGGCTACCTATGAGGCAGGCGTTCTTGCCGGGTGGTCCGTTATGAGGATCATCAGCGAACCTACTGCTGCAAGCCTGGCTTATGGCTTAGAAAAACAAGACATTCACACCATTGCAGTATGGGATTTGGGAGGAGGTACTTTTGATGTTTCGATTTTAGAGTTGGGAGAGGGATTTTTTGAGGTCAAAGCAGTTAATGGGAACACGCTTCTCGGGGGGGACGACTGGGATAGACGAATCATGGATTGGATCAAAGAACAATTGAAAATTAAAGCCAATATTTTACTTTCCGAAGATCCCGGCATCTGCCCAAGGCTTAGAGAAATAGCAGAACAAGCCAAAATCGCGCTTTCGAGCGAAAATGAAACTGCTGTTATAATTCCGTGCAAAACTCATGATAGAGTAATACCATTGGGACTCAGCCGGCAAATATTCCATCAGCTTACAGCGGATCTCTTATACAAAATGATCGAGCCCACACATCGAGCCTTGTCGGACGCCCAAATTTCACCGGAAGAGATTGATAAGATTGTCCTGGTGGGGGGCTCAACGAGAATGCCGCAGGTCCGGGAACTGGCGAGAAAGATATTTCATAAAGAGCCGCTTCAAGATTTCAATCCCGATGAAGTCGTCGCTTTGGGCGCCGCAGTTCAGGCGGCTATATTAAATGGAAATTTAAAAAATGTTGTTTTAGTTGACGTGATTCCTTTGTCTCTGGGAATTGGGACTCAGGGGGGAGTGTTCAGCCGCCTGATAAAAAGAAATAACCCCATTCCCACCTCTTTCAGCAAAATATTCACTACGGCGCAAAACGATCAAACTGAAGTTTACATTCATGTCTTTCAAGGAGAAAGAGAGATGACGCAAGACAATGTGAGTATCGGAGAAGTTGCACTCACGGACATTCCTCCGGCTCCCCGGGGAGTCCCTAAAATAGAGGTGACTTTTGCAGTCGATCCGAATGGCATTCTAAATGTTTCAGCCAGAAATTTACATACTGAAAAGGAAGAAATAATCAAAATAAAGCATCCAAAATTACACCAGCATGAAATAGAACAGAAGATCAAAGAAGCAGAGATTCACACACAGGAAGATAAAGAGAAAAAGGAAGAAGCAGAAACTAAAATAAGAGCAGAAAATTTAATCCATCTATTAGGAGTGGGCTTAAGGACAAGAGGGGTAAGTGAAAGAGAGTTTTTATCAAAAGAGATAAAGAAATTAAAACTTCTCTTAAAAACCGGAAAGAAAGAACAGATTAAGAACAAGATGGACCTGCTTTTTGATTTTTGCAAAGAACTTGTTTCGTAACGCATAATCTCAGCCGCTCCTCCACAAGAGGAGCTACTTTTCCTGGCACTGAACAAACTTTTTAATGGAGCGGTTATAAGTTTTGAAATCCTTCTCAGGTACGACGGCACAACCTGAAAGGCATACCCGGCGGAAGACATCTACAAACCGATATAAAGCAATGGGACTCGAAAAGGGCTTATTGGGAAACTGAAAAGCCGGCACATCCGCAAATATTTTGCTCGAAAAAACAGACAGCCTAGGATTCTTCATTAACGTATTTTTTGCAGGCAAAGATAGAGATGTCATGAACGTACTCCAGCATCATGGCGATGGCCACCAGCGAACACTGGCTGATGCCGGGCGTCAAACCAAGCACAGGCTTCCATCTCGCGGGGTTTCCCCAGCACAGGACAGTTCATAACTTCTCCCCTTTCTCCTCCCAGTATGTCATTTCATGCGGCTAAAAGTAAACCTTATCTTTCATCTCCCGTCTCCGGTCTTTAAACATGGATGTAGGCCGCGTGACCCCACGCGGCGAGAGATGGCGCCCATGACAACGCCGGATCAGGCGACCCGGCCTGCAAATTGGAAATAGCAGGAAAATTCCAGCAAGGTGCTGAAAGTAATTTAAAAGCCTGAATGCTTACTTTAAGTCTGATTAATGGAGCAAGGGCATGAAAAACAAGCACACGGACGGTGAGTCCGCAAGGCCACATTCCGATCTTCGCCGGCGGGCGGAAGTGAGCGCCCTGGCACAGGCCGCCCAGATGCCCGAAAAACTTGAGACTCTTTCGCCCGAGGCGGCCCGTCAGTTTATCCGTGAACTGCATGAACATCAGGTCGGGCTTGCGATGCAGAACGAGGAGTTACGCCGGGCTCAGGAAGAACTGGAAGCGTCGCGCTCGCGCTATTTCGACCTGTACGACCTGGCCCCGGTGGGCTATCTCACCCTCAGTGAGAAGGGGCTGATCCTGGAGGCCAACATCACCGCCGTGACCCTGCTCGGCGTGGAAAGAAAACGCCTTGCCAAAAAACCCTTGACCCGCTTCATCCTTCCCGAAGACCAGGACATTTATTACCGGCACCGCAAACAGCTCTTTGATACAGGCGAGCCTCAGGTGTGTGAATTGAGAATGCTGCGCCCGGATGCAACGTCATTCTGGGCTAGGCTGGAGGCAACCGCTACGCAGGAGGTTGGAGGCACGTCCCTGTGCCTCGCTGTGTTGATCGACATCGCCGAGCGCAAGCGGGCGGAAGAGGCCCTGCAGGAAAGTGAACGCCGGCTCTCCTCCATATATGGTACTGTCGGGGATGCAATTTTTCATTTGGCAGTCGAGGCCGACGGGAGTCATCGTTTTGTTTCAGTCAACCAGGCATTCTGCAATGTCACAGGATTGAGCGAGGAAACAGTAGTCGGGAAATTGGTGAACGAAATTATCCCTGAACCCTCTCTTTCGATGGTACTTGAAAAATACAGGCAGGCAATTGAAGAAAATTCAATTGTCCGATGGGAAGAGACTTCCGATTACCCAACAGGACGATTAATCGGTGATGTAAGTATTGCCCCTGTTTTTGACGATGAAGGACGCTGTACGCATCTTGTCGGTTTAGTTCACGATGTCACCGAAAACAGACGAATTGCAGAAGTTCTTCATCAGAGTGAGGAACTATACCGGACTGTTTTTGAGAACACCGGAACTGCTACCGTCCTGATCGAAGAAAATACCATCATCAGTCTTGCCAACGCAGAATTTGAAAAGCTTTCAAAGTATTCAAAACAGGAGATCGAGGGGAAGAAGAGCTGGACGGAATTCGTATTAAAGGAAGACCTTGACAGGATGAAGGTACAGCATTCATTAAGAAGGGAAAAAAGGGAAGCCGCATTAAAGCAATATGAGTTCCGATTTGTTGCAAGAGACGGCAATATCCATAATATCTTACTCACCATCGACCTGATACCGGAAACAACAAAAAGCATTGCCTCGCTTCTGGATATCACCGAACGTAAGCTTGCAGAGATGGAAATTAAGAAGTTAAATGCCGAACTTGAGGACCGCGTGCTCCAGCGCACCGCCCAACTCGAAGCAGCCAACAAAGAATTAGAGGCTTTTTCTTATTCTGTTTCTCACGATTTGCGGGCGCCATTGCGGCACATCAGCGGGTACGTAGATCTACTAGTCAAACGATGTAAATCCGATCTTTCGGAAAAGGGACAGCATTATTTGAATTCTATAGCCGATTCCTCGCATCAGATGGGAACGCTGATCGACGATCTGCTGTTGTTTTCCAGAACAGGCCGGGCCGAGATGCGCCAATCGGAATCGGACATGAATGGGCTGATTCATGAAGTCCTGGACTCTCTGCGTCAGGATAATCCCAACCGCGCTATCGAATGGGTCGTTGGCAAATTGCCCGCAGTGTTTTGCGATGAGGCAATGCTGAAGCTGGTGTGGATGAATCTGCTGAGCAATGCCGTCAAGTTCACAAGAACAAGAAAAAGTGCAAGGATAGAAATCGGATTTCAGGAAGAGAACAGGGAACTTGTATTTTTTGTGCGCGACAATGGAGTAGGGTTTGACATGCAGTACGCTCAAAAACTATTCGGGGTTTTCCAGCGCCTCCACTCAACGGAAGAATTTGAAGGAACCGGCATCGGACTTGCCAATGTGCACCGCATAGTATCGCGTCACGGTGGACGCACTTGGGTTGAAGCCGAGGTTGATAAAGGAGCGACATTTTATTTCACATTACTCAAGTATGCGAAGGAGGAGCCATGATCGAGTTTAGAACAATTCTGCTGGTGGAAGACAACCCGAAGGATGTTGAATTGACTCTTGAGGCCTTGGCTGAACACAATCTTGCCAACCATCTTGCCGTCGTAAGAGACGGTGTTGAGGCGATGGAATATCTGCGCTGCGAAGGTAAATACAAACAGCGCAAACAGGGGAATCCGGCAGTCGTATTATTAGATATCAAAATGCCCCGCATGGATGGCATTGAAGTGCTTCAAGCTATTCGAAATGATCCTGCATTGAAAAATCTCCCGGTCGTTATGCTCACCTCCTCCCGCGAAGAGCCGGACTTAAAAAAAAGTTATGAGTCGGGAGTTAACGCCTATGTAGTAAAACCGGTAGATTTTCAGGATTTTATTGAAGCGGTCAAGCAGGTCGGGGTATTCTGGGCGGTCATTAATGAACTGCCGCCAGAAAGGGAATAATCATATGGAACAAAAGACTATTGAAAATTCATCTTTGCAGGTCTTGTGTCTTGAGGACTCATCTCGAGATGCCGAGATCATACATGAGTTGCTCACAGACGCAGGATATGATCTGAATATGGATTGGACAGCGACGGAAAAGGAATATGTATCTTTTCTTCGCAGCGTCAAGTATGACATTATTCTGTCTGATTTCAAATTGCCCGGATTCGATGCGTTTCATGCATTGCAATTATCCATCGATATCTGCCCGGTAGTTCCCTTCATCTGCGTCTCCGGATCGATCGGCGAAGAAACCGCGATTGAGCTTGTCAAGAAGGGAGCTGTCGATTATGTCCTGAAAGACCGGATGGTAAGACTTCCCTTTGCAATTAAACGGGCACTTGATGAAGTAAAGGAAAAGGAAGCACGACGGCAGGCAGAGGACGAGCGAAAGAAAGCAGAAGACGCGCTCAGGGAATATTCCATCCGCCTGGAGGAAATGGTGGAAGAGCGCACCCGGGAACTGCGGGATGCCCATGAGCGGCTGCTAAGCCAGGAAAAGCTGGCTGTCCTGGGACAACTGGCAGGTGGAGTTGGACACGAACTGCGCAACCCCCTGGGGGCGATAAAGAATGCCTCCTATTACCTGAACATGGTCCTGAAAGAATCGGCGCCCGAGGTAAAGGAAGCCCTGCAAATCCTGGAAAGAGAAGTTGCCGCCTCGGAGAGTATCATCAGCAGCCTCCTGGACTTTGCCCTCCCCAAACCCCCCAATCAAAGACAGGTCGAAATCGGACTTCTCCTCCAAAAAGTGCTGCCCAGGATACCGATACCTTCGAACATCGAGGTAGTCCTCCAGGTAGATGAGACTTTACCAGACATCTCTGCAGACTCCGATCAACTTTCTCAAGTCTTCCGGAACATCATCCTCAACGCCGTCCAGTCCATGCCCGGGGGCGGGAAATTGGTTGTTACTGCGAAAATTGCCTCTACCGGACAGCTCGATATTTCCATATCGGATACGGGTGAGGGTATCCAAAAAGAAAATATCGAAAAGATCTTTGAGCCCCTCTTCACCACCAAGGCGAAAGGAATAGGGCTGGGTCTGGCCATCACCCGGATGCTGCTGAAGGCGCATGGCGGCATCCTCCTGCTTCAGAGCGAGCCTGGCAAGGGTAGTGTTTTCACCGTCAGACTTCCTGCGGGCACAGGGGAGGTAAAGTAAATGGCAGAAAAGGCCAGCATCCTGATCGTCGACGATAATGCCGACATTTGCTCGATCATGTCCCTGATCCTGAAGTTTCAGGGTTATACGGTCACCACCGCCAGCAACGGCCTGGAAGCGACCGAGAAGGTCAGGGAACATCCCTTCGATGCGATCTTCATGGATATCATGATGCCTATCATGGACGGAGTAAAAAGTTGTAAAATAATCAAAAAAATGAGACCCGAAGCCGTCGTGGTGATGATGACCGCCTACGCCGTTGAGGATCTTGTTCAGGAGGCACTGAGAGAAGGCGCCTGCGACGTTTTCTACAAGCCCGTGGATATCGACAAAATGGTTGATCTTATTGAAGGATTAAGAGCTAAAAAACAGCGGGCATGCTTCCCGGCGGTGGATGGTGCGCCGGATGGTTGATGACTGTGTCCCGCTTTGGGAGAATCTACGTTTTCTGGCACTGAATAAACCTCTTGATGGAGCGGTCATAGGTTCGTTCCACCTCGGGAGAAAAAAGGCAGCCCGGCAGCTCCCCCATCGAGCGATGATAGGTGAGGCACTCGCAGCAGAGACCCTTCCGGCTGCAGGGCTCATAGGTACAGGTACACTTCGCCCGGTTTTTTTCAGCCTTGCATTCCATGATTCTTCCTCCTGACGAGACAGGTCTCAAGATCATCCATGAAGCGTTCAAACTGGGCAAAATCCATCTGCTGATCGCCGTCCGAGAGGGCGACCGAAGGGTTCTCGTGAACTTCCACCATGATGCCGTCGGCGCCGGCAGCCAGTGAGGCGAGAGAGACCTGGGAGAGGATGTCGCACCTGCCGGTGGCATGGCTTGAATCCACGATGACGGGAAGGTGGCTCTCATTCTTTATGATGGGGATGGCCGAGATGTCGAGGGTATTCCGGGTCCACTTCTCAAAGGTGCGTATTCCCCGCTCACAGAGAATGATTTCCCGGTTGCCCTGGGATATTACGTATTCGGCGGAAAAAAGAAATTCTTCAATCGTGGCCATGAATCCCCGCTTCAGCATGACGGGCTTCCTGCACCGTCCCACTTCCTTGAGCAATTCATAATTATACATATTACGCGCGCCGATCTGGCAGATATCGGTATAGCGGAGCACCTTTTCCAGATCCCTGGGATCCAGGACTTCAGTTATGACCAGCATGTCATGCGCTGAGGCGGCTTCCCTGAGAATCTCAAGACCCTTCTCCTTAAGCCCCTGAAAACTGTAGGGCGAGGTCCTGGGTTTAAAGGCGCCCCCTCGAAGAATCCGCACGCCCTTCTTACTTAGAAAGGCCGCAATCCTCTCCGTCTGTTCAAAGCTTTCAACCGAGCACGGCCCCGCCATGATGACGGGAAAGTCTCCCCCGATCACCAGATCTCCGATACGGATGACGGTATCTTCCTTCTGATGTTTCCGGCTGACCAGGAGGGTCTTCTTCTCCTCTATCTTCATGAGATCCAGCGAAGCTTTGAAAATCTCCTTGAAAAGGGCCTTGATGACCTCATTGGAAAAAGGCCCCTGGTTTTGCTCCACGATCCGGTTCAACATGGCAGACTCCCGGGCCGGGTCAAAGGTTTCGAGACCCTTGGAAATCTTTACTCTCCCGATCTCGGATACCACGGCGGCCCGTCTGTTCAAAAGGTCCAGGATCTCCATGTTCAGGCGGTCAACTTCCTGGCGAAGGCTCTCCATGTTGTCAGGGGACATCGGCAATGCTCCTTAAAAAAATGGAGCCGAGAGTCGGACTTGAACCGACGGCCTGCTCATTACGAGTGAGCTGCTCTACCACTGAGCTATCCCGGCTCGATTACCGAGGGAATTATACCAATTTCATTTCGCTCTGTAAAGACAGACTCCTGCGAAGCTAAAAATTTTCCTCCGGGGGTGGAATCATGTTTCAAGAGGTTTTTTCCTCCCCGGGAAGAATTATAGCGCATGAAAAACACCCTGTTAGTCTTATTGGCCGCCTTCTTATTCTTCTGGAACGTCACCGCCTTCCCGGCCGCCTCAGGAGACAAAAACAACCTCACGGCGGTCCTCATTAACAACAGGCACCTTTTTATGGTGGAAAAAGCCTGCACTGTCGGGGCCCGGGTTCAGGGGCTGTCCGGAAGAAAAGAGCTGGCTGACGATGAAGGGATGCTCTTTGTTTTTCAGGATAAGAAAATCAGGAATTTCTGGATGATAGACATGCATTTCGGCCTGGATATCCTCTTTATAAACAACGGACGGATTATGGAAATCATCACCCTGCCAAAACCGGCAGGCGGTGAAATCCCAGCCTGCCTGTCAAGTTGCCAGGCCGATCAGGTTCTCGAAATCAACGCCGGTCTGGCCCGAAAACTCGGCATACACCCGGGAGACCGGCTCACCGAAAGACGCAGTGACGTACGCTAGAAGCTGTAACTGCCGATTACCTGTTGGTTTTTCATAACCAACAGTTTGGCCGGTGAATCGCCGGGCGGCAGATTGAAGGTAATATCCAGCACGTGCTCCTGGTTGGGATCCAGGCCCAGCGTATCCGGAGTGTCATTCCCGCCGTATATTGAGTAGTAGTTCATGTATTTAAGGCTGATATATGTCGTTCCGCTGCTCCCGACGAGCTGAAAATTAAAATGATTGAGTGAGATTAGTTCATTCGAGGTATTGGTGAGACCTATTTTGTATATATATGTGCTGCTGTTGACCGGATCCGGATTTGTGCCGGTGGTGGCATTCTTGATTGTAATATTGACTACCTGCTGAAGAGCCTGGGAAGACGCCTGCGCCTGCCTGGATTGAAATGTGACGCTCTTTCTGTCAGGGGACAACTGAGCTTTCAAACCGAGGGCATTGCAGAAGTCCAGGAGATCCAGGTACAGATACCCCATATAATAATACTGATCCACAGCGCAGCTGTTCACCAGGTACCTGCCGCTTCCTGTATCTGTCATGTCGTTATACTGGAAAAGGCTTTTCAGCGAGCCGACGGATACATAAGGTTCGCCGTTGACGAGATAGACCCAGCCCTGGGCCGTCTGACCGTTATAGCAGAGAGTGATCTGGGCCGGCTTATCCGGCGGCGGGTTATTAAGCTGAGCCGCTCCGAAACCGGAAAGAAGCATCCCCAGGAGGGCGACCAGAGAGACGACGAGTGCGAACTTTCTCATTTTACATTTTCCCCTTTCTTTTCTTCAAATAACTCCTTCGGATTTCAACTGCTCTAACTTTTCAGGAGTGAATCCCAGTAAATCCGAATAGACCTTCTCGTTATGCTGACCAAGCAGGGGGGCGGGATTGAAAGTCTTGGCCGGAGTATCCGAAAACTTGATGGGACAGCCGGCGATTCTCACCTTACCGTACTGCGGTTGATCTATTTCCACTATCATCTCTCTGAATTTGTTGACATGCTCATCCTCGACCGCCTCCCCTACATTGTAAACGGGAGCCGACGGCACGTCGTTTTGCATCAGCAGCCTGGCGATATCCCACCGGGTCTTATCCTTCGTAATGTCTTCGATCATGATCTTGAGAGCCGCCTCATTCTCGCACCTTGCGCAATTACTCTCAAAACGCGGGTCCAGGAGCCACTCGGGTTTCCCGATTGCGGCGCAGAATCGCTTCCAGATGCTCTCGTTGCCCGCGGCGATGACCACGTAGCCGTCGCTGGCTAAAAAGACGTCAAAGGGCGTGATCGAGGGATGCCTGGAACCGATGCGCGTAGGGGGCTTTCCTTCGAGAGAGTAGCGGACCACGGCGTTTTCAAGAACCGCAATCATGGAGTCCACCTGGGCCACGTCTACCTTCTGACCCTTCCCGGTGATATCCCGGCAGCGCAGGGCCGCCAGGATTCCTATCGCCAGAAACATCCCCGAGATCATATCCCCGATGGAAGATCCGGCGCGAACCGGCGGCTTATCGGGCCAGCCGTTCATGTCCATGAAGCCGCCCATGGCCTGACCGATGATGTCATAACTGGGCCATCCGCTATAGGGTCCGTATTGGCCGAAACCGGAACCGCAAGCGTAGATCAGGCGCGGGTTGTCCTTGACGAGTTCATCGTAACCGAGCCCCCACTCATCCAGGGTCCCCGGCTTGAAATTTTCAATGAGGACGTCGCATTTTTTCACCAGATCCTTCAAGATTTCCTTGCCTTTTGGAAGTTTCAGGTTCAGAGTGACGTCTTCCTGATTGCGGTGGATGCTCACAAAATAGGCGCTTTTTTCAGGTCCCTGCACCCCCGGGAAGAACGGCCCCCATTCCCTGCTCATTTCTCCGCAGACGGGCCTCTCGACCTTGATGACCTCCGCCCCCATGTCGGACAGAAGCATCGCGCAGTAGGGCCCGAAGAGCGCCCCGGTGACGCTCAGGACGCGCAGTCCCTCAAGTGGTCTCTCCAATTCGGCTTCCTCCTGTAATTTTATGATTGAATATGCGGAATCTGCGGTTTCACCCGTATGTGTTCAGGCGGGGGGTTGCCCTTCGCGGAACCGGGCCAGGAAATTCTCGGCCACCGTGTGGATGTCGCCCGCCCCCAGGGTAATGACGAGATCCCCCTCCCGAATGTTCTTCAGGAGGTAATCCACAATCTTTTCCTTGGGAGAGATAAAAATGACCTCGGGCTTTTTCCCGTTGGACTGGACGACCTCGACGATGGTCTTCCCGCTGACCCCCTCGATTGGGACTTCCCCGGCGGAATAAATATCGGTCACTATGAGCACGTCGGCCCCGGCAAAGGCGTTTCCGAATTCCTCAAGGAGAAACTTGGTGCGGCTGTAGCGATGGGGCTGAAATACCGCCAGAACTCTCTTCATATTGCCGGTTCCGGCCGCGGCCACTGCGGCTTTCAATTTTACGGGATTGTGGGCGTAATCGTCAACCACCATGACGCCTTCATGGCTCCCCAGGACCTGGAAGCGCCGCTGGACGCCGATAAAGGAATCAAGCGCCCGGCTTATTTTCTTGAAATCGAGTCCCAGTTCCATTCCGACCGCAACGGCGGCCAGGGCATTGACGATGTTGTGCTTTCCGGGAATCCTCAGGCGCAGGTTGCCAAGAAATTTTCCACGACGGTAAACCCGGCACGTGGAGTGAAAATTCTGCATCCGCACCGAAGTCGCCCGGAGGTCCGCCTCCGGGCTGAAACCGTAGGTTAATACCGGGACCTTTATTCGGGGGAGGACCATTCGAATGTTTTCATTGTCGAGACACAGGATGGCTCGGCCGTCGGGAGGCAATTTTTCGAGGAATTCCAGGAACATCGCCCGCACCAATTCCTGCGTGCTCTTAAGGTCGAAATTGTGGTTTGAAAAACGGCCGACATTCAGATTGACATCGGTATCCATGCTGGTAACCACGGCTATCCTGGGAGACAGGCTGAGGAATGAGGCGTCGCTCTCATCGGCCTCGGCCACCAGGTAACCGTCCTTTCCCAGCTTGGCGTTGGAACCGATGTCATTGACTTCTCCGCCAATCACCACCGTGGGATCGAATCCGTTCTTTTCCATGACCTGGGCGATGATGGACGTGGTTGTGGTCTTCCCATGCGTTCCGGCGACGGCGATACCGAAACTGGATTTCATAAGATGCCCGAGCATCTCGGCGCGGGGGATTACTGGGATGCCGGCTTCGCGGGCGGAAACCGTCTCGGGATTGTCGGCGGGCACAGCCGTAGAAACCACCACTACTTCCGCACCGGCCACATTTTCCCTGGAATGACCAAGGTAGATTCTGGCTCCCAATTCTTCCAGGCGCCTGGTAAATGAGGATACCTTCAGATCCGATCCGGACACCTCATATCCCATGTCAAGAAGCACCCTGGCGATACCGCTCATGCCGATACCGCCGATCCCCACAAAATGAATCCTGCCGCCCATCCTTACCATGCCGTCTTCCTTCATTCTATAAAAGCATTCCTGCAACAACATTCACAATCGCTTCCAGAGCCCCGGGCCGCCCCAGGCTCTTTGATTTTTCACCCATTCCCAGGAGAAGTTCCGGATTCCCTGCCGCCTCCGCGACCATGCGGGGCAGCTCCCCTGTAACTTCTCCGTCCGGGATCACCATCCCTGCACCGCTTTTCTCGAACCAACGGGCATTCTTCTCCTGATGATTATCGGCTGCATGCGGGTAAGGAACGAGGATTCCCGGAAGTCCCCTGGCCGTTATCTCCGCCAGAACCGTCGCCCCGGCCCGTCCCACGTAGAGATTCGCCGCGGCATAGGCGTCGGCCATGTTCTCCAGATACGGGAATGGCAGGTATTTGAGAGGTGCGTCCCTGACAATCTCTTCTCCCCGCTCCCGCGTCTCCTCAAAATCGCCCTTTCCGGTCAGGTGAATGACCCGCCACTTATTTCCCCTCCAGGCCTTGAGTCCCTCCAGGACGGCCAGATTCAGACTGTGAGCCCCCTGGCTCCCGCCGCTTACGAGCAGGCAGAAACCAGTCTCCGTCATCCCCAGGTTTCTTGTTCCTTCCTCCCGCGTACGTCGTATGATCTCCTCGCGCACCGGGTTTCCCGTCACCACACAGCGTTCCGGCGGAAGAAATCCCCTTGATTCCTCAAAACTGAGGCAGATTTTCTCCGCCCAACCCGAGAGAAAGCGCGTCACTTTACCCGGCAGCACATTCTGCTCTATGAGAAGAATCCGCCTTCCCAGAAGCCTGGCGGCTGCTACAACCGGCAGGCTCACGTAGCCCCCGGCCCCGATCACCAGGTCCGGACGGAATCGTCCGATGATACCAAGAGCGAAAAGAGTGCCGGCACTCAGTGAAAAGAGCGCCCGGACAGCCTTAAGAGGACGGGCGGACCAACCCCGGGCCGTAACGGTCGCAAACGGAACTCCGGAAACCGGAACAATGCGGCTTTCAAAGCCCCCTTTCGTTCCCACGTAGAGGACCTCCGCCCCGCGCTCCTTAAGGGCCAAGGCCAGCGAGAGGGCCGGATAGACGTGCCCCCCCGTCCCTCCCCCGGATATGGCAACCCGAAGATTCTTAAAATTATCTTTCATGGTCTAGGCGCCCGTTCCGCCTCCTCCCAACCTGCTGCCTTTCACCAGTTTCATTATTTTTTCACGCGAGCGTTCCCGCGTTGATACGGTTTCGCGCACACTATACCTCCCGACATTCAGCAACAGCCCCACGGCAATCAGAGTCAGGATTAAAGAGGAACCTCCATAGCTGATGAAAGGAAGTGGGACGCCGGTGGCCGGGACCACCCCCGATACTACGCCGATATTCAGGGCCGCCTGGGAGCAGATCATGATGGTGATACCCCCGCCCAGGAGCTGAAGAAACGGATGATAGACGCCGGTTGAAATTTTGAATCCCCGCCTCAGGATCCATGCAAAGAGAAAAATAACCGTGAGGGTGCCCAGCAGGCCGAATTCCTCTCCCAGCACGGCAAAAATATAGTCCGTATATTGCTCAGGAAGATAAAACAGTTTCTGTACGCCCAGCCCCGGCCCCTTGCCGAACAACCCGCCCGAACCCAGGGCTATGAAGGACTGAATGGCATTATAGCCGGAGGTCAGAGGATATTTCCACGGGTCCAGAAAGGCCAGGATCCTTTCCATCCGGTATGATTCTTTCATGATGCTGAAAATGACGAAAAGCACGCCGAAAACCGCCATGCCGCCAAGATAGACAGGCCGCACGCCGGCCATGAAGAGCATCCCGAAAAAGGTTATCCCGAGGACCAGGGCGGTTCCCAGGTCCGGCTCCCGTTCTATAAGAAGAAAACAGAGGGCCACCATCAGGATAATAGAGAGGATGCTGGTGAAATTTTTTACTTTCTCTCCCCGCTTGGCCAGCGCATGAGCCAGGTAGAGAACGACCACCAGCTTGGCGAATTCAGCCGGTTGAAAGCTGAAAAAGCCAAGTCCCAGCCAGCGCCTGCCACCCATCACCTCGATCCCGATTCCCGGAATGAGGACCAGCACCAGAAGAAAAATGGCGAACCATAACAGGAGAACCGTGTATTTGCGCACCTTGAGCAGGTTGATCCTGGACACCTGCCAGAGGCAGAGCATCCCCAACACCGCAAAGAGGAGCTGGCGCTTGAAGAAATAAAGCAGGTCGCAGTTGAAATCCTTTGAATAGCCTGTCTTGGCGAAGCTGGCACTCATCACCATGGCCACCCCTATAACCAGAAGCGCAGTGACGGCAAAGAGGAGAGATGCATCCAGATTTTTTCTCATGAGCCTTCCTCGCGCGTCTTCAGGGTCTTGACCGCTTTCTGAAAAAGTTCACCCCGCTCCTCGGCGCAGCGGAACATGTCAAAGCTGGCGCAGGCCGGCGACAGAAGCACTACGTCGCCGGGAAGAGCCATGCGGTATGCCCGTTCGACGGCATCATCCAGGGACACGGCGAAGGATATTCTCTCCATCCCGGCGTTCCCGGCGGCCTGAGATATTTTACCGGCGGCCTCGCCGATGGTTATGAGGGCTTTGGCGTTTTTTTGTATGGTCTTTCCCAGAACCCGAAAGTCCATCTCCTTGTCTTTTCCGCCCGCAATGAGGATGATTGGTTCTGAAAAGCTCTCAAGCGCGGCCTTAACCGCCCCTGGATTGGTTCCCTTGGAATCATCGTAGAATTTGACGCCCTGTACGCTTCCGGCAAACTCCAGGCGGTGCTCCATCGTTCTGTATGACTTTATAGCAGAGACCATGTCACCTGTCCCGACATCGCATATGGAGCAGACCGTGACAGCCGCCAGGACATTCTCCAGATTGTGAAAACCCTTCAAAGGAAGTTCGTTCCAACGGCACACAAAAATATCCTCCCCCGCTTTTCGAAGGAAGATTTGGCCATCCCTGTAATCTGCGCCATCGGAAACATCCTGCCGGCGGCTGAAAAGTCTGCAATCGGTCTTAAGCTGTGGCCGCAGGGTCATGACGGCAGGATCGTCGGCGTTAAGAACGGCCATGTCGCCGTTTTTCTGGTTCATGAAAATCCTGGCTTTCATCGCCGCGTACTCAGCGAAATCCTTATGCCTGTCCAGATGATCGCTGGTGATATTGAGAAGGACGCTGATCCTGGGGCGGAAACTCTCCACGGACTCCAGCTGAAAACTGGAGACCTCCGTCACCACCCAGCCATCGGAACCGATTTTCATCACTTCCCCCACAATCGGAAGGCCGATGTTTCCACCGAAAATTGCCGGTTTTCCGCCGGTTACCAGCATGTGGTGGATAAGGCTGGTAGTGGTGGATTTACCGTTGGTGCCGGTCACCGCGATGAAAGGCGCCCTGCTAAGCCGGTAGGCCAGTTCCAGTTCTCCGATGACCGGAACCTGGTGTGCCCGGGCCTCCTTAAGCAGGGGAATGTCATATGAGACCCCGGGGCTGATTACCACCAGATCCCGCCCCCGGTAAACGGCCTCAGTATTTCCCCCGCTCTCTACTTCGATCGGCAAGTCCTTTGCCTGAGCCAGCCAACCTTCAAGCTCTTTTGAAGACTTGGAATCGCTGATGAAAACCTCGGCTCCGAGTGAAAGCAGCGCCTTCGCCGCCGAAATACCACTCCGGGCCAGGCCCAGGATGCCCACTTTTTTTCCCTTAAGGGATTCCCTGAAAGAACTCTTAATCGTCATGATTGTACCTCAGTGGAAGAACAGATATAGTCCGGCCAGGCCGAACAGCGCTCCTAAAATCCAGAAGCGGACCGTCACCCGGGTCTCAGGCCAGCCCGATAGTTCCCAGTGGTGATGCAGGGGAGACATTTTGAAAATTCTCCGCCCCTCCGCCAGCTTCCACAGCCGCTTTGAAAGTTTGAACCAGAAAACCTGAATCATAACGGAGAGAGTCTCCAGAACGAAAATTCCGCCGACAACCACCAGGAGCAGCTCCGTCCGGGTTAGTACGGCCAGAGTGGCCAGAGCCGCACCCAGGGGAAGAGATCCGGTATCTCCCATGAAAATTTTTGCCGGATGCGCGTTAAACCAGAGAAATCCAAGGTAACATCCGGCCAGCGAGGCGGCTCCCATGGCCAGGTCTCCCCTGCCCGCCTTCCAGCAGACAATTCCGTAGACCGCCAGGGCTATCACCCCGAGGCCGGAAGCCAGGCCATCCAAGCCGTCGGTCAGATTGGTCGCGTTGGAGAAACCGGCCAGCATCACGACGACCAGGAGGATGAAAGCCCAGCGGGGAAGGGCCAGCTCTCCCCCCGGGATCCAGATAAGGAGAGAAGCGTCCTGGAAATACAAAACATAAAGAGACAGCAGAATACCCAGAAAAACCTGGATCAACATCTTGTCTCTGGCCCTCAGACCAAGGGAACGCCTCCGGAGCACCTGCAAAGCGTCGTCCGCGGCCCCCAGAAAACCGGTCAATACGGTTAAACCTAAAAACACGGCAAATCCGGCGGTAAGCTTCTCCTGCCAGAGAGTGGAAACCAGAAAGGCAATGAGGACGATGGCTCCGCCCATCGTCGGCGTCCCCTGTTTCTTCCGGTGATCCTGCGGGCCTTCTGAACGCACCTGCTGGCCGAAGGCTTTTTTCTTCAGGAAATCGATAAAAAACGGCATAAGGATAAGCGGAATTAGAAAGCCGGTTAAAACCGCTCCGCTCATACGTTCCATCATTTAACAGAGACCGAGAGAAACTCGGCCACTTCCTCCATTTTCATTTTGCGGGATCCCTTGATCAAAACCACTTCACCGCCCCTGAGATTCTCTGCCAGGGCCTTTGCGGCCCCGCCATTCGAAGAAAACGAGAAAATTCTCTCCGGTGACATGCCGGCCTCCCTGGCACCCCGGGCTATGAGCTCGCCCAGAGCTCCAACCGTATAGAGCGCATCTATGCCGCTTAAGGCCGCATAGCCGCCCGTATCGAGATGAGCCTGCTGTGTAATTTCGCCCAGCTCCAGCATATCGCCGAGTACAGCCACCTTTTTCCCATCCGCCTGCAAAGCGGCCAGGGTGTCCAATGCCTGCCGCACCGCTCCCGGATTGGCGTTATAACAGTCCAGAAGCAGGTTGATTCCTCCGGGCAAAACTCTTCTCTCCATGCGCTTCCAACCGGGGACCGCATCACTTAAGGCCTCAGCCATCTCCGGAAGACCCAATCCGAAAATCTCCCCTACTGCCAGAGCCGCCAGGGCATTTTTAATATTGTGCCTTCCCAGGAGAGGAAAATCAAAACATCCTGTCCGGGAGGGAAAGGATACCCTGAGCCGATAGCCTCCCAGATTAAGGCTCTCGGCGTCTTCCAGACGAACATCGGATCCCGCGGACTCTCCGAAGGAAAGGACCCGGCAGTTCGTCTTGCCTCTGAGATAAGAAAGCCAGCCGTCGTCAGCGTTGAGTACGGCCACTGCGTCTTTGTCCATTTCCTCCAGAAGTTCACCTTTGGCGTCGGCAATAGCCTTGATCGAACCCAGAAGTTCATAGTGAGCCTCGCCGATGTTGGTGATTACCCCGATGTCAGGTCTGGCCAGACGGGCCAGCGGACGGATCTGCTCCCGACCCCGCATGGCCATCTCCAGCACCGCCACTTCGTCTTTCGGCTCAAGTTTGAAAATCGTCCTGGGGACGCCTATTTCATTGTTGAAATTTTCTTCGCTCTTTACGGTCGAAAA
>Ga0209749_1000318_pt1 | contig 73138 bp, 49 predicted proteins | sample EPASupsiteSAE347_FD_187267 | JGI IMG/M metagenome (GOLD analysis project Ga0209749, IMG submission 187267) | Bioremediated contaminated groundwater from EPA Superfund site, New Mexico - Sample SAE3-47 (SPAdes) (version 2) | ecosystem: Environmental > Aquatic > Deep subsurface > Groundwater >... | reverse complement strand
CCTTTTTCATGTCTTTATAGATTATGTAAAACATTGAGCTTCGAGCTCGTTATCACTATAAAGTTAAGGCTGTGGTCTCTGATTTTTATGCGGTGTGTGTAAGAATCTTAATTATTATGTAAGTTTGGCGCATTCAACATTGATTTTGAATATTCATCCATTAACATCAGAATTTCATCATGAGAAAGATGCTGATCATAACGGGTATCATTTTTTTTCTTGCATCATGTGGCAACAGGCAAACAGACAAACAAGCCCGGCTGACGGAACTTAAAAAGGAACACGATCGACTGACTGCTGAGATCCTGAAGCTCGAACAGGAACTTCATCCCGCAGGATCTGAAGCAACCAAAGTGCTGGTTGATACCTTGCGTAAAAAACCTTTTGAACATTACATCGAGGTCCAGGGCCGGATTGATGGCAACGACAATATCGGGGTCAGCCCGCGTAATCAGGGAGGCGTCGTAACGAAGATTTTCGTTCATGAAGGTGATTATGTGAACAAAGGAGCAGTTCTTGCCGAGTTGGATGCCGAAGTCATGAAACAGCAGCTTGTGGATCTGAAAAGCAAACTTGCCTTTCTTACGGACATCTTCAACCGGCAAAAAATTCTGTGGGATCAGAATATCGGTTCCGAGATTCAATACCTTAAAGCTAAGAACGACATGGAATCGGCGCAGAACGGCATTGCAACCCTGGAAGACCAGATTAAAATGTCGGTGATCACCGCCCCCATCGACGGAACTATTGAAGATATCCCCATTAAAGTCGGACAAATGGCATCCTCCTCCTCCCCCATCCCTGCATTCCGGATTGTGAATTTTTCGAGGGCCAAGGCGGTTGCAGATGTCGGAGAAGCCTATTCTGCCAAAGTGCATCCCGGCGACCAGGTCAAGGTGTATCTTCCCGATTTAAACCGGGAGCTTGATCAGAAAGTTACCTTTGCCAGCAAATATATCAATCCCACCAACCGGACCTTTCTTATTGAAGTTTCCCTGCCCGTGACCGATATAACTTTCCGGGCCAATATGATCGCGGTCCTTAAAATCAGGGATTATATCAATCCATCTACCATTTCAATCCCACAGAATTTCATCCAGAGTTCCAGGAATGAAGGTCAGTTCGTTTTCATCGCCTCACTTGAGAGCGGAAAAAAGGTTGCCAGAAAACGCGCAGTGGTGCCTTTTGTATCGTTTAACGGACTTACAGAAGTTCTTACCGGATTAAATGAGGGGGACGTGATTATTACAGCAGGGTACAAAGATCTTTATGACGGACAATTCATTGACTTTTAGAAGATGAAAGAAAAAACTGACCGGCTCAAAGAGTTCTTTGCAACCAGTTGGGCTATCGACAACAAGACCAGTATTTACGTCCTGGCTGTATTTATAACTGCACTTGGCCTGTTGTCCTATTTCAACATCCCCAAGGAGCAGTTTCCTGAAATCGTAATTCCGACAATTATTATCAATACCGCGTATCCGGGCACATCACCAGAGGATATGGAAAACCTGGTTACACGTCCGATTGAGAAGCAGTGCAAATCACTTGCCGATGTAAAAGAAATTACCAGCAATTCGGTTCAGGACTTCTCCTCCATTGTGGTGGAATTCAATCCCGGAATTGAAGTCTCTGAGGCCAAACAAAGGGTCCGTGATGCCGTTGACAAATCCAAATCCACCTTGCCGAACAATCTTCCAAAAGATCCTGATATCAAAGAGGTTGATATTTCCGAAGTACCCATCATGTTTATCAACCTTTCGGGCGATTATGACTTGCAGCGCCTGAAGGAATATGCCGAGGATGCACAGGATAAGATCGAAACCTTAAAGGAGATCACCCGTGTGGATATCGTAGGATCACTGGAACGGGAGATCCAAATTGATGTGGACATGTACAAGATGCAGGCCGCCAGTGTCTCTTTTCGCGATATCGAATCGGCGGTCGCTTCTGAAAATGTGACGGTTTCAGCCGGTACCATCACTTTATTCGGAACTAAATACACCATCAGGCTGGCAGGTCAGTTTAAATCGCCTGAACAAATCAAAAATATCATTCTGAAATCTTCGAGCGGCGCCATTGTTTATATTCAGGATATTGCCGAGGTCAGGGATGGCTTCAAAGAGCAGGAAAGCTTTGCCCGGTTGGATGGTAAAAATGTGATCACGTTAAATGTCATAAAAAAAAGCGGTGAAAACCTGCTGAATGCCTCCCGGGAAATCAAAGAGATCATGGAGGACATGAAAACGAATTATTATCCACCCGATCTCAGCATTACCCTCACGGGCGATCAGTCACGATTCACCAAAAGCACGCTGGAAGAACTCAACAACACGATTGTAATTGGTTTTATCATGGTGGTGCTGGTATTGATGTTCTTCATGGGGTTCAACAATGCATTTTTCGTCGGATTATCGGTTCCCCTTTCCATGTTCATGGCCTATCTGATCATGCCGGGATTGGGCTTTACCATGAATATGATCGTAATGTTCGGATTCATTTTTGCCTTGGGAATCATTGTGGATGATGCGATCGTGGTCATTGAAAACACGCATCGTTTACACCGATATGAAACCGATATTGTCAAAGCCGCTAAACATGCGGCCGGTGAAGTCTTTCTACCGATTCTTTCAGGTACCCTGACAACACTCGCCCCGTTCTTCCCACTGGCTTTCTGGCCCGGGGTTGTCGGAAAATTCATGTATTACCTTCCCGTAACATTGATATTGACGCTGTTTGCTTCGTTATTCGTGGCATATATCATCAATCCGGTGTTTGCCGTTTCGTTCATGAAGCATGAATATGATCAGACCGATCACCGGACCGATCGTAAAAGATTACTGATAATCAGTGTATTGTTTGGAGTACTTGCACTGATATCTTACTTTGCCGGTGGATTTGCAATCGGTAATGTTTTCATGTTGGCTTTAATCCTGAACCTCCTGTACCGGATCGTACTGAAAAAGGCTATTCTGAAATTTCAGAACGACCTTTGGCCATGGATCATGCACATGTACGAAAAAACGCTTCTTATCGCCTTAAAGGGGAAAAACCCATGGTATCTGCTCATCGGTGTGGTCTTCATGTTTTTTGCTTCCATTATGATGATCGGACTTGTGAAACCTCAGGTTAGATTTTTTCCCGACAACAAACCGGGATATATCTATGTTTTTATCAAACTCCCGGAAGGGACTGATCAGCGCGTTACCGATTCTGTAACACATCTTGTAGAGCGGAAAGTTCATTCCATTCTTGGTGAAAAGAATCCGATCGTTGAGTCGGTTATCACAAATGTAGGACTTGGCGCCGGTGAAAGTATGTTCGACCGGTCGGTTTCATCAAACAAAGGCAAGATCACTGTAAATTTTGTCGAAAGCAGGTACAGGCAGGGAATTTCGACGCAAACGTACATGGATTCCATGCGAAAGGAGTTGAAGAGCATTCCCGGGGTCACAGTCACCGTCGATAAAAATAAGATGGGTCCGCCTACCGGAAAGCCCGTCAATATCGAAATAACCGGCGAGGATCTGGATGCATTGATCGTTACGGCCACCAAATTTAAATCCTACCTTGATTCCATAAACATTCCCGGAATAGAACAATTAAAATCAGATTTCGAAAATAACAAACCGGAGATCATTATCAACATCGACCGGGTTCGTGCGAACCGCGAAGGATTGTCGCTTGGTCAGATCGGGATGGAGATGCGAACAGCTATCTATGGGAAGGAAATTTCAAAATACAAAGAGGAAGAAGATGAGTACCCGATCCAACTGAGGTTCTCAGAAAAAGAACGGACCAATATCAACCAGATCATCAATTCCAGGATCACTTACCGGGACATGAATTCCGGGCAATTAAGGCAGATTCCGATTTCGTCTGTGGCTTCGATTCAGTACAAGGACACGTATGGAGGAATTAAACGGAAAAACCTGAAACGGGTGATCACGCTATCCTCTGAAGTCCTTTCGGGACACACGGCAAACGAAATTGTTCTGGCTATAAACAAAGCCATCCCCGCATTTGAGAAGCCCCGGGGCATTGAGATCAGTCTTACCGGAGAACAGGAGGACCAGGCTGATACGATGGCGTTTCTGGCAAAGGCCATGCTCATCGCGATCGGTCTGATCTTCTTCATTTTGATAACCCAGTTCGGATCTCTCAGCAAATCACTTATCATTTTAAGTGAAGTCCTGTTCAGCATAATCGGGGTTCTTTTTGGCATTGCAGTTTTTGGAATGTCAATCAGTATTATGATGACCGGACTTGGTATTGTTGCTTTAGGAGGTATTGTTGTAAGAAACGGGATCCTTATTGTTGAATTCTGTGATGAATTAAAGCAACGGGGAATGAAATCAAAAGAAGCGATCATTCAGGCAGGTAAAACCAGGATTACCCCCGTTGTTCTCACGGCGACCGCCACCATTCTCGGGCTTGTTCCGCTTGCGATCGGAATGAATATCGACTTTGTTTCCCTGTTCACGCATCTGAATCCGCATATTTACTTTGGAGGAGATAATGCGATGTTCTGGGGCCCGCTTTCATGGACTATTATCTTCGGGTTGAGTTTTGCGACCTTTCTCACGCTGGTATTTGTCCCGGCAATGGTGTTGATTGATACAAAGATGAAAATCAGGTGGAGAAGAAAAAAATCTAACCCTAAAAAGAACTGGTGGTCGTAAGAATGTCAGAGACAGGCTGTTGATTTCTAAAATTTCTCCAGTAGTTTTGACAATTTGATCTTCTGACTCAGCAAGGCATAAATGGACTGCATATAATCGCTGTTAGCCGACAGAAATTGCTGGTATCGTTGATTAAGGTCGGTGCTTCCTACCATTCCCTGCTTGTATTTCTCCATCGTCTTTTCATAGATCCTGAGTGCGGTCTCAAATCCTTTTTCTTTGTTTTTGTAAATGGTGTAGGCATTGTTGAACTCTGTCCGCACAGTTGCTACCTGTAACTCAAGTCCTACCCTCATCTTTTCATCTGTGACCTTCGTTTTTTCCACATTCAACCGGGCTTGGTCAACTGCATATTTCCTTCCTCCACTACTCCAGATCGGTATCTGAAGTGAAATGCCGAAATTAACCGTGGGATACCATACTTCCTTGGAGTTAAAGAAGGACCAGGTGTTGCGTTGTGCCGAGGTAGATGCGCCAAGGAATCCGCTGAGGGTAGGTTGGTATGTGGTTTTGGAAAGCTTGTACTGCATAAGGGTCAGATAATCAGCTTTCTTCAATAATTTATAATCAATATTCGACTGATAATCAAATTGTTGATTTAAAAGTTCATTGGGATTTACCTGTGCCAGAAAGTAATTCAGGTTGTCGGTAAGCTCCAGTTCCTGATTATCTTTCAATCCGATAATGAATTTCAAATTAGCATAAACCAGTGTTCGTTGGTTTTTGGTATAGGTAAGCGTAGCCCATAAATTGGATCGGTTCAGTTCAGCCTGGTCCACTTCAATATCCTCGAGAATACCTACTTTATAACTTTTCCTGATCTCTTCGACCAGTTTACTTACAACCATATAGGTCGAGTCGAGAATTTTAATCCCTTCATCCACCACTAGCAAGCGAAAATATATGTCGGTGATCAGATCTCTAACATCGACTTTATCCTTCAGATTTTTCTGCTTGGAGGTTTCCAGGTAAGCTTTTGCAGTCTGCAATCCCACGAGATACTGGCCGCTGTAAAGTAACTGGGTGAGGGTGCCTTTTAAAGACATATTGTAGGTGGCGCCAAATTTCACCGGAATAAGCTCAGAAGGGTTGGGGGGCTGCGTAAAGAAATTCGGGATCATCTGGGTGGGAATGACCAGGTAATCCAGATAATCGACTCCTGCATTGATTTGAGGCAATCCGATGGCGGTATTTTGCTTAACCATCTTCCGCGCTATTTCGACATCCGTGGCGGAGTTTATCAGGTCATAATTGTTTTCCAAAGCATAAGCCTGTGCCTGTTCAAGCGACATTCTCAGCAGCTCGGAAGACCCCGGAATATTTGATCTCTGGGCAACAGATTGCACAGATAAAAAAAAGCAGAATAAAAAAACCAGGAACGTAATGGAGGGCTTCATCAACTCACTGGAATTTCTTTAAATTTACTTTTCGTTTTTGCTTTTCATAATAGTCGATACCCCGCTGGTTGGAAATCCCACGAATAAAATTATCAAACATGACATCGAAGAGCGTCTGGAAAGAGAATTCTTCAGCGGGGAAGAACTCCGGGTTGTGAAGATCTAAAAGCCGGCGGATATAGAGTCGTGCAACCAGCTCAACGCTCAGATCGTCGCGGTAAATTCCCTGTCTGATTCCTTTTCTGATGTTGAGTACCATCTTTTCATATATCGACTCGATACGCTGTTCCACATGTTTGTGATATATGTCGGGGTAATATTTTTCCAGGTCAAAAGTCATGGATGGACTTATATCCCAAAAACGTTCCCCAAGTTCCAGGCTAACGGTAAGAAGAATATCAATGGAGTTGACCCCGTCGAAATTATTCCTGTTAAAAATCTCTTCAAAATTTTGCCGCTCCAGGGTCAGCAGTTTCTCAACCAAATCACTTTTACTGGAGAAATAGAAATGGAGCTTTTTCCTGGGAATCCCGATGTTCCTGCAGATGGCATCGATCGAAACACTTCGGACACCATTTTTATAAAAGAGTGCCCTTACCCGTTCCAAAATATCTATCAATACAGGATCCATTATCCTTGAAGGATAAAAGGTCTGTGATTCGGGAATGGTATTAAAATCAACCATTGTTTGTAATAATTGGAAGGTCAAACCCGGTATTTCTGTAAGCGGATACCAAACGCAAAGTTAGGAATTTCTCATCAACCTGAAGCAACACAGTTCCAAATGTTTCCATATGATCTGTTTTTTTGTTATGTTTGGTGTCTGCGAAAATATCGATGATGCGAAAACTTTTATGCACCCTGCTCTGTTTTACCGCTTTTATTCAATGCGTGTTACCACAGACGGATCGTTGGCTTACCCGGTTTGAAATGTCCGGCGGTACTGAGACTCCCCGGTATGATGAAACCGTAGCATTTTGTAAAGACCTGGCTTCAGCCTCGCCCGCGATAACCTGGACAACCTTTGGGAAAAGCGCCCAGGGAAGGGAGCTCCCGCTGATGATTTTTGATCGTGACGGTTTATCTGATCCCGATGCCATCAGGCAACACGGCAGGATCGTTGTATTGATCCAGGCTTGCATCCACGCCGGTGAACCCGATGGAAAGGATGCCGGGCTTATGCTTATCCGCAATCTTATCCTGAAAAAAATTCCCGTTGGCTTTTTAAATGACATATCCATCCTGTTCATTCCGATATTCAATACCGATGGTCATGAACGTTTCGGCCCCTTTAACCGGATCAACCAAAACGGACCCCGGGAAATGGGCTGGCGCACCACCGCCAACAACCTGAACCTGAATCGTGATTTCCTGAAGGCTGATGCACCCGAAATGAAGGCATGGCTCAGGCTGTTCAATAAATGGTTACCCGATTTTTTCATCGACACCCATACTACCGACGGGGCCGATTATCAGTACACCCTCACCTACCTGATGGAGATATATGGGGAGATGGATCCGGGGCTGACCAAATGGGCGTCGGGGATTTTTATCCCTGCCTTAACCTCCCGGCTCGATACCGCGGGTAATTTCATGTTCCCGTACGTTGATTTCCGCAACTGGCACGATCCCCGTAGTGGTCTTATTACGGAGGTTGCGCCTCCCATGCTTTCACAGGGTTATGTTGCACTGCGTAACCGACCGGGAATTCTGATTGAGACCCACATGCTCAAATCCTATCAAAAAAGGGTAAACGCAACGTATCATTGTATATTAGCCACCCTTGAAATCCTGGCAGATCAACATGACAATCTGAAAAAAATGGTAAACCAGGCCGATGATTTTACCCGGTCTGAACAATTTATCAGCCAACCTTTCACGCTTCAGTTCGAAACCCTCATGAGCGACAGTGTTATGGTCGAATTTAAAGGAATTGATTATGAGGTGGAAAAAAGTTCCCTTTCCAACGGGAATTGGTTCCGGTATGAGACAAATCCGGTTCTTTTCAAACTGCCCTACTTTTATAAAACAAGACCGTTGGTACAGGTTCAATTGCCGCAGGCCTACATTATTCCTGCCGAGTGGGGCGATATCATTGAAAAACTGAGGATACACGGTATTCAGATGACCACCTTGAAAAAGGATACCATCCTTCCGATCAGAACCTACAGGTTTAAAAATCCGAAATGGCAAACTAATTCTTATGAGGGGCACCATCCCATGAGTCTGATCGATTATGATGAATTTTCTGAAAACCGTTGGTTCCCGAAAGGATCCATGATTGTTGAAGTGCGGCAGCAGGCCGGTCGTGTGATACCACAGATGTTGGAGCCCCGGGGTGATGGATCGCTTGTTTACTGGGGATTTTTTGATGCCATTATGGAACAAAAGGAGTACGGAGAATCCTATGTTATCGAAAAAATGGCTGCTGAAATGTTAGCACAGGATCCTCAGCTTAAAGTCGAATTTGAAAGAAAAAAAGCGGGCGACAGCCTCTTTGCCGGCAATCCACAACAAATCCTGAACTGGTTTTACAATAAATCGCCCTATTCCGATACGAGGAAAGGGATCTATCCGATCGGGAAAATAATGGACAAGGAGTTGCTCGAACGATTGAAAGGCCGTTGATTCTATCTCACTTCTATCGCGGGTTGGCCTTTGACAACAAATCCAATCACCGAGGCTTCAGGTATTCCGGCCGAATGTAAGCATTTCAGTAATTCATCGGCCCGGGATTCAGGAACCGCTATCAACAACCCTCCGGAGGTCTGGGCATCAGCCAAAACCGTTTTCATGACCCCGGCAATACCATCCTGCCATCGCGTGATATCCGCGATAAAATCTAAATTGTTTTGTGTTCCACCCGGAATGATTCCCGCGGCCGCATACCGGAGAGCGGATTTCAGTAACGGAACAAGATCCGAATTTATGACAACCTCTACACCGGCTGCCAGAACCATTTCTTTAAGATGCCCCAGCAAACCAAAACCGGTGATGTCGGTACAGGCGCTCACCGGAAATTGACGCATGATCTCAGCAGGCAAGCGATTGAGCTGTGTCATTACCCGGGTTGCCTCTTCCATTTCGACCGGGTTTGTAAGTCCCCGCTTCAATGCAGTGGTCATGATCCCCGTACCCAAAGGTTTTGTGAGCAACAAAATATCGCCCGGATTAAGGGTCGAATTGCGGATTACCTTATCGGGGTGAACCTCACCGGTTATAACCAAACCCAGTTTCGGCTCATGGTCTTCAATGGAGTGCCCTCCGATGATCCTGATTCCGGCTTCACCCAGTTTGTCGTTTGCCCCCTGAAGGATTTTTCCAAGAACCTCAAGTGGGATCCGGGACTCGGGAAAAGCCACGATGCTTAATGCAAACAACGGCACAGCGCCCATGGCATAAATATCACTAAGCGCGTTTGCGGCTGTGATGGCCCCATACAGATAAGGATCATCCACAACCGGTGGGATGAGATCAACAGTCTGAACAATGGCACGGTCGTCATCAAAACGGTAAACCGCCGCATCGTCAGAAGTCTTCTGATCGACCAAAATATGGTCATCCGGGTTTGAAGGAATCTGGTGCAGAATTTTCTCCAATAACTGGGGCCTGATCTTGCATGCACATCCCAGTGAATGGGTGTAGGAGGTCAACCTGATGCTATTCTGTTCATCCTTTTCTGCTGCCGGACTGTCGGATCTTTTCAACCGGTTAAAAGCATCAACGATGAAAAGAATGGCCCGGTCGACTTCCTCTTCGGTCGTCATCCTTCCCAGCGAAAATCTTATGGTTCCCATGGCGAAACGGTAAGGCACCTGCATTGCCGCAAGCACACCCGAAACGTCCTTCCGGTCGGAATGGCAGGCAGCCCCTGCAGAGGCAGCGACTTCTTTCATTTCATTTAAAAGTAAGGCTGCCTCAATATCCGGGAAACCCAGACTCAGCGTGTTAGGCAAACGATAATCAGGGTGGCCGTTCAGCCTGACTTCAGGAATATAACGCCGAATTCCTTCATGCAGTCGATCGCGAAGTCGTTGTATTTCCTCCGATCGGGCTTGCAGTATATCCTGTCCGCCTGCATCTGTAAAAAGGGTGGCAGCCGCACCCAAACCGGCTATGTACATGACATTCTCAGTTCCCGGTCTGATGTTTGATTCGTGATCTGCTCCATGCATCAGCTTTTCCAGACGGGTTCCCCTTCTGATGTACAATGCACCTATGCCTTTGGGGGCGTAAAGTTTATGACCAGCGACCGAAAGGAGGTCAACCGACATTTCGTTTACATCCGTTCTGATCTTCCCGATCGACTGGGCAGCATCGGAGTGAAACAGGATATGCCGTTCCCGTGCAATTCTGCCGATTTCAGCAACAGGCTGAATGGTCCCTGTTTCATTATTCGCATGCATAATGGATATCAGTATCGTTTCGGGGCGGATAGCCTTTTCAATCGTTGCAGGATTGATCCTGCCCGTGCCGTCGACCGGTACAAATGTGATATTGAAACCATTTTTTTCAAGCCACCGGCATACCTCCGTGACAGCAGGATGCTCTATGGAACTGGTAATGATATGGTTTCCCCGGTCACGATAGGCATACGCGACTCCTTTAATCGCCAGGTTGTTTGATTCGGTGCCCCCGCTGGTGAAAATAATCTCGTCAGGACCAGCATGAAGAAGCGCGGCAACCTGGCTTCGAGCGATCTCAATCGCTCTTTTGGTATCGGTCCCATAACTGTGGATACTGGACGGATTTCCAAAGAAGTAGTCGAGGTAAGGCTGCATCGCGGCTATGACCTGTGGGTCAACCGGAGTCGTGGCATTGTAATCAAGATATATCGGTTTCACTTAACGTAATTTTTTTCACAAATTTTTTAATCGCTTGTGCAATTTCGCGGGCATTGCCGTGCTCAATTTTAAAGTCATAGATCCGTAAATCCTTTCTTCGTTCAAGCGTGTGCTGATAGGCTTTGTCATAATACTTCAAGGTGATCCTGGCAACAATTTGAAAATCTCCGGCCCAAAGTGCATCTAAAGCAACTTTAGTCTCGGTTCCACCCAGCCGGAGCCTGATTTTTTGAATAGCCTCAGCCAAAACGGATTTGTCAAACAGGGCGTAATCATGCACCAGTCTCTCTATTCGGAATTCTGTATCGACTTTTAACCGGATCATCACAGATCTGCACAGTTTGTCATTAATCGGTTCGGGTAATGTGACATTTCCGATCATCCGGCTTTCATCTTCTATCCATAACGGTTTCCGTGGGTCAAGGTCCAGCCAAAGGTCTCCCAGATTGTTCTCAAATTGTTCGTTGGTTGGTTGGACCGGCTGCCCCAGCGCTCCGAAAACACTGCCCTTGTGACATGCAAGGCGCTCCAGGTCAATGATCTGTTCACCTTCCTCTTGCAACGCATGAAGAATCTCAGTTTTTCCGCTCCCCGTGAATCCACCCAGAATAAAAACCGGTCGGGGTTCTGAAAGTCGTTCTCTTATATGATGACGAAATGCCTTGTACCCGCCCCCGAGAAGAAACACCTCAAACCCGGCATTCCTGAAAACCTCCGCCATTGCCAAGCTGCGCAGTCCGCCACGCCAGCAATGAACCAGAATCCGGCCTCGGGGCAATACCACTTCCCGGAGAGACCTGAGATACTCTTTGACCCTTGGAATAGCTATGTCAAGCCCATGGGCAAATGCTTCATCCGGGTTGACTTTGGTGTAAAGAGTCCCAACCTGTGACCGCTCCTCATCGGTAAACAAGGGTATGTTATGAGATCCCGGGATATGACCCTGGGCGAACTCAGAAGGGGACCTTACATCAACAATTGTTTTAAACTGTTTGTACAAAATCGGATTTATCGATTCGATTGCTGAAATCATCGGTTGAATTGTACGATTCGTCAAAATTAACCCCGATTTGGCTAAACGACAAATGTTTTGACCGTACATTTGTAATCATTTCTGATCATGAAGTCAACAAACAAGTGGTTAATCCCACTGATTCTTGTCGCGGGATTTGTTTTTATCCTTTCCCTTCGACAGCTCTCCGACCCGGACCTCGGATTTCATCTTAAATACGGGCAATGGATCGCGCAGCATCATCAAGTACCCACCCATGATCTGAGTACCTATTCTGTAACTGACAATCGTTATATTGATCTTCAATGGCTGTTTCAGGCATTAATCTTCCAATGCTACAGGTGGGGAGGCTATCCGGCGATCTCAGTCCTGGTATGCATCCTGGTATGCACGGTATTTCTTCTTCTATTGATCATGAACCGAAAGGAGGGCATCCCGCTTTTCTGCACGATTTTCTGGTTCCTGATCGCATTCTTACTTATAGATCCGAGAATAGCCCCGCGCCCGGAATTGTTTACCTTCATTTTTATCCTGGTCACAATGCTGATATTGGATGACTATACTATTCGAAACAAAGACAGGTTATTTCTGTTACCAATCACCATGCTTTTCTGGTGTAATATCCATGCGCTTTTTATTTTAGGCATCTTTATCATCCTTGTTTATGCCGCCGGAAAATGGGTCGAAAACAAAAAAATTGACCGTCGTTTGGGTCTGTGGGCACTTGTCTCGATGGCAGTTTGTTTTTTAAATCCTTATGAATTAAATGGATTGTTGTTCCCCTGGGAACTTCTCACGCGGTTCGACCCCGACAATTTATTTAACCAACACATCCAGGAGTTTATCCCGTTCTTTACTACCCGTGAATTCCTGTTTCGCGACTATCTTTTCCTGCTGCTTCTCGTGGGCACGTTCTTACTGGTTATTGTTAATTTTTCAGCCACCCGTGTGCATGAATTGATTCTACTTTCATGTACTGCAATCCTTGCAATAACTTCAATCAGAAACATACCGCTTTTTGTCTTGGTAAGCTTCCCCTTGGTAAACCGGCTATCTGCCACCACCCTGCAACGATTCCGGTACCGGTCAAAATTCATTTCCGGTTCTGTTTTCCTGATACTTATCATGATCCCATCCTTGTTGATACCACGCCTCATCACAAATGCCTTTTACCTTGAAAGCAAATCTTTTAACAAAACCGGACTGGGAATCAACCCAAGTCATCAACCATACGATGCAACCAAATTCCTGCTTGATCATCATCTGGATGGAAAGGTCATGAACAGTCTCGGTTTTGGCGGATGGCTTTCGTGGGTTCTACCCCAACCGGTTTTTATCGACGGACGTCTTGAAGTAATGAAGGAATCATTGTATCAGGATATAACGAAAAGTTGGGACGGCGGACTCCCACACCTGATAGCCCGGTACGAGCCGGATTTAATCATCTATAATTATCTGAAATACTATCCATGGACCTTGCAGTTGAAGGAGATGAAATCCTGGCGACTGGTTTATGTCGATGGGTTTTCCGCGATTTTCGCACGGCAGAATTACAGGTCCGATATTCCTGAATTAAACGTGTTTACCTTGCCCGAGATTTCCAGTCTGACAAAGAACGGAACCGCCGGGTCATGGATTCGTGGATTTTATTGCCAACCCGATTTTTTAACCGTTGATTCACTGCACATGGCCTTGTTCCGGGCACAGATGATATCGGGAAATTACCGGGAACAGAACAAACAACAGGCCCGGATCCAATTTAATGCTGCCAACGGGCTATACAAAGAAAAGCTGTTCCGGGAGGCCGTTGCTCATTATGATACAGCCATTCAACTGGATCCCGGTTACTCCAAAGCCTATAACAACCGTGCAATGATCCGGGCTCTGTATCTCCATGATCTTTCGGGAGCCATCGCCGACTTTAACGCTGCCATCCGGATCGATCCGGACTATGCGGATGCGTGGGTCGGACGTGGATCGGTGAAATTCATGCTGAAAGACCCTGAAGGAGCCTGCAACGATTGGAAAAAAGCTCAACTACTGGGAAGTCAGCAAGCCGGCAGGTTGATCGAGCTAAAATGCAATCATAAATAATTCGTACCTTTGCGTTTCAATTTTTCTCTCCATGAGCGATTTCATTCATCATGAATGTGGTATTGCCCTGGTACGCCTTCTGAAACCTCTCGAGTTTTATCTTTCAAAATACGGAACACCATTTTATGGTTTGAACAAACTGCATCTTCTGATGCAGAAACAGCACAACAGAGGACAGGACGGGGCAGGGATTGCTTCCATCAAGTTCAATCTCGAACCCGGCAACCGGTTTATCAACCGCATCCGGTCAAACGCCAGCGGACCGATCCGGGATATTTTCAATACGGTCGGCCAGATGATTAAAGACCTGGAGGAACGCCATCCGCAAAGAATAAATGATGTTCCCTGGCTGAAACAAAAGGTCGATATTCTGGGTGAACTGTATTTAGGCCATCTCCGGTATGGGACCTATGGCAAGAACAACATCCTGAATCTGCACCCGCTGATACGTGAAAACAACTGGATGACCAAGAACCTGGTCCTTGCAGGAAATTTCAACATGACCAATGTCGATGAATTATTCAACAAACTAATTGATCTTGGCCAATATCCGGTCGAAACAAGCGATACCATCACCATTCTCGAAAAAATCGGTCACTTTCTGGATAAAGAGAATGAAGAACTGTACCAGAAATTTAAATCAAAAGGATATCCAAAGAGATCTGTTACCCACCACATCGCTAAAAACCTGAATGTACAGAAAATCCTCCGCCGTGCTGCCAAAACATGGGATGGCGGTTATGTCATTGCAGGAATGTTTGGCCACGGCGACGCATTCGTTATGCGTGATCCATCCGGCATCCGTCCTGCATTTTATTATCACGATGAGGAAATTGTGGTAGTCACTTCCGAACGGCCGGTTATCCAGACAGCTTTAAATATTTTCGAAAGTCAAATCACGGAATTAAAGCCGGGGCATGCCCTGATCATCAAGAAAGAGGGTAAAATAACCGAAAAACAATTCCATAAACCGGTCGAAAAGAGATCCTGCTCCTTTGAACGGATCTACTTTTCACGGGGTACTGACTTTGAAATTTACCGGGAGCGGAAAAAACTGGGGAACTTCCTCGCCCCTGCCATTCTTCGCGCCATTGACCATGATATTGAAAATACCGTTTTCTCATATATTCCCAATACAGCAATTGATGCCTATTACGGTCTTATTGAAGAGATGGGGTCCTTTTGTGATAAGATAAAAATTGAAAGGATTCTGGAAACAGGAAATGACCTTAATAGGGAAACACTGAATAAAATCTTCAACCTGAAACCCAGGGCCGAAAAAGTTGCAGTAAAAGACGTTAAACTCCGGACTTTTATTACCCAGGATTCACAGCGCGATGATCTGGCTGCACATGTCTACGATATTACTTACGGCAGTATCAGGAGGGGTATCGATAACCTCGTAGTTCTCGATGATTCGATTGTAAGAGGTACAACGCTCAAACAAAGCATTCTGCGTATTTTAGACCGGCTGGGGCCCAGGCGTATCGTGATCGCCTCTTCAGCCCCTCAGATCCGGTATCCCGACTGTTACGGGATCGACATGGCCCGGATCAGTGATTTCATCGCGTTCAAGGCAGCCATTGAACTGCTAAAGGAAACCAACCAGGAACATGTCATCAACGAGGTTTACCGAAAATCTAAACTTCAGGAACAACTTCCGAAAGAAAAGATTGTAAATTTTGTAAAGGAAATTTACCAGCCCTTTTCACCGGATCGGATCTCTTTAAAAATCTCAGCGTTACTTACTCCGGCAAATTGCAGAGCACAGGTTCAGATCGTTTACCAGACCATAGAGGACCTCCATAACGCTATTCCGGATCACAAGGGAGATTGGTATTTCACAGGCGATTACCCGACCCCGGGTGGGAATAAAGTCGTGAATAAAGCCTTCATTAACTATATTGAAGGCAGAAATGTAAGAGCCTACTGAAAATTACATTTCAGGCCGGTTGATCCCGTGAATATAACCTTTTTTTTAATCCCTTATTTCAGCATGGATCCTGTCAGCCAGGTGTTGAAACTCCTCCGGAGTGAAATGGAGTTTTGGTTTCCTGAAATCCATATCAAACATCGATTTCAAAGGAATGAGGTGAATATGCACATGGGGAACTTCAAGTCCGATCACGGTGATTCCGATCCGCTGGCAGGGCACTACTTTTTCGATAGCCTTCCCCACTTTTTTCGCAAAATTCCACAATCCTGCATGCAGTGAATCATCGAGGCTGAGTATATAATCAATCTCTTTTTTGGGAATGACCAGTGTATGTCCTTCCTGTAACGGGTTTATATCTAAAAATGCCAGGTAATGATCATCTTCGGCTACCTTGTAACAAGGTATTTCGCCAAGGACAATTCGGGTAAAGATGGTAGGCATAGTTATTGGTTTTGACGTGAAATTTCAACAATCTGAAAAGTGATCTTTCCGGCCGGAACAATAATTTCGACATGTTCTCCGATACTTTTCCCAAGTAATCCTTTAGCAATTGGTGAACTGACGGAGAGTTTACCGGTTTTTATATTTGCTTCGTTTTCAGGAACAAGGGTATAAGAAACCATGGAACCATTCTGGGTATTTTTAATGGTCACGGTCGAAAAAATCAAAACTTTCGAGTTATCAAGTTTTCGTTCATCAATCAGCCGGGCATTGCTTATTACCTCCTGAAGTTTGGAGATCTTCAATTCGAGCATCGACTGAGCCTCTTTAGCCGCAGCATATTCGGCATTCTCCGAAAGGTCGCCTTTGTCTCTCGCATCAGCAATTTGTCGTGATATCGCTGGTCTTTCGACAGTTGTGAGATGACTTAATTCTTCTTTCAGCTTCTCCAGTCCTTCAGAAGTATAATATTTTATATCAGACATTTCAGAGATTTTTTGTGTTAATATAATAAGGCAAAAGACCCTATGAAAGGGTCCTTTTGCCAAAAAGAAAATAAGATAAACTTTAAATCCTATGATTAAAAGTTAAGTTTAATGCCAACACTATGGGTTCCCTGGAAGGGATTGGTAGCGCGGAATGAATAATCAATTGCAATACCTGTTTCCTTTTCTTTGTTAAATGGAACAGAAACGGTGAATCCTGCGCTCGGGCCTGTGAAAACAGTTCCGCGTTCTGAAAGATCAGTCTCAAAAATACCGTTCTGGTAAGTATAACCCGCTCTTAGTTGCAGGTAATACTTCAGTGCATACTCGAGTCCCAATGTGAACTGATCTTTTGTAAATGAATTTGATGTAAAGTTGCCGGCCAGTGTGATCCGGTGCATTTCACCGATCAGGAAGTCATAAGAGGCGCCGATCCTTAAAGTAGCCGGAAGTTCATATTTGGCCGAACGTTGTTCAACGGTAAACTGGTCATTGTCATTTCCATGTCCCGGGATTACACCACGGAAGGAGAGACCGTCACCAGTAAACCGCATAGGGGCGCCGACATTTTTCAAGGCGATTCCGAATTTTATTTGTTCTTTTTCGCCGGTCACGTATTGGATACCCGCATCAAGAGCAATAGCAGTAGCGCTGGCGTCGGAAATGGTCTCGGTAATAAGCTTTACCGTGATCCCTCCATAAATACTGTTGGAGAACGCCTTGGCATAAGAAAGATTGATGTTCATGTAATTCGGACTAAAGGTACCCTGGATCGGTTCCGGGGAACTGACGGTGGTAATATCGATATCGCCGAAGCTCATCGACATGACGGCGGCCGTCAGGACGCCACCATTCTGACCCAGTTTCTGACTTAATCCGAATGCCATCAGATTAACTCCTGAGCCACTCAGCCAGTTCGTGTAAGAGAAAATGATCTCAGTCCCTTTGGTAAAACCAGTACCGGCGACATTGGTAAAAATTGCCTCAAGTCCCTGTGTATTGGCCGTTCCGACAGAACCCCAACCCGAACTTCGCGCCCAGGGATTGATCAGCAATTCCGATGCCCCTGCCTGACCTGAACGGTCCTTGTTACCAGCAGTTACTTTATCTAAAGGAATTAAAATCAATCCCATCAGAAATATCGCAACCAAGCAGCTATATATTTTTTTCATAATCCTGGAATTTTTTTGTTTGCTATTCATTATATCAGACATTACAAGGAGTTCAAGTCAACCGGTCGCAAGATTCCAAACCATTTAATGGTACGTTCGCCAAGACCATCGGCCTTAACGTGGATGAGATAGACACCCCCGGCAATCGGAATTCCGGCAAAATTCTTCAAATCCCAATCTATTGAAGTTTTTGCATCAGTCGCTTGTCCGGCAGTTGATGAACGTGGTTGTGGAATGCCTGATTTGTCGACATTGAACTGCCGTATCAGCGTTCCGCTCATATCAAAAATGGTAACCGTACATTTGGTCGGCAGGTTTACAATCTTAATCCGATTATCAAGCTGATTGGTCTCATAATCGTCATAAGCGTAATAGGGATTAGGTACTACATTGATCAGGTCGAGATCGGTAGTTGCCCTATCCTGGTTGTCCTTTGAGGTCGAAATGGTCTTTGTATCGAAAACATACATCGGGTAATTCCTGTTCACGGTATCAGTCGAACCGGCAGGCAACGGCAAAGAATAATACCGCTGATAAGGTTTCGATACCCTGATTTTGGTTGTCACCGCGTTACTTAACCATTCCTTCCCTTCAACTGCCAATGGCGCATTAACATACATTGCAGTGCCATAGGTGTAATCCTTATAAATGGTCGAAGGAATCTTCTGCATGGATGACATGATGTAGGCGCCGGCATCGTAAGCAGGGAAATCAAGTTTTATTCCCGAGATTGCCGGGTAGGACCTGTGCGCCATGACATAAACGAAATGCTGACCTCCGAATACCGGAACGCCTGAGTTATCATAAATCCTTGAGGTCGGATTCCATATCATGTCGCGACCGTTATCGGCAACCAACCAGGAGTTTTCGCCGAACATCATATTCAGCCTTTCGCCCGTTTCAAGGTTAATGGCATAACCGGGGAACCATCCCATTCCGGTGGCGCTGATATAATTTGAATTGTACAACGGATTGCTGCTCACGACCCCTGTATCTCCATCAACGTTCACGGAGGCGTGAATTCTGAAATTGAACAGTTTTGCTCCACCTTCTGCAAGCTGTGTCTTGGGACAAAGTTCTACAACCGGGCAACGGGTCCACAAGTCCTTGTTGGGTGTGATCACAATATCCACACTGGCCAGATTATCCATGGTCGACAGCAACTTTGATCGCTTACTCGATGCGGCACCGCAATAAAGCTCATCGCCATTGATAGCCGCAAGTGGGTACGGAGCCCAGATCCCTGCCTGGATTTTCTGAAAGTTTTTATTCGGATCCCAGGGCTGTCCGACATCACCAGCGCTCATGTTCCAGTCATAATACGCTGCAGTTGAACCTTTATAGGTCCCGGACCTTACCCAGTTCTGTAACGATTGAGGAATATCACTGTCGATGACCCCGGTAAGCCAGGCCTTGGTACTATCTTCAAAGAGGGCAGGTGATGCATAAAGCAATCCGTTCGTGGCGGTCACAGTTCCTCTGATGGAGTCGCCTGCATTGGGAACCTGCTGAATGGTGAGCGCAAGTCCCAGGTCAAGGAATAGCTGTTCATATTGATAAATAGTGGTGGTATCCGATCGGAATTGCTGGTGTGTGCTATTATTGATAAGGGTCCACTTCCCAAACTGGATTTTCTTGGTATTGGTGAAAGGATTGTTGACGCTTACATTTACCATCGAATCAAATTTCACGGTATATTCTCCGGGGACCACATTCAGCGGATCGATCACTTTAACCTGCAGGGGTCCTTTTCCTACAAGATAGGTAGGTTTGTAAGCAATCGGGTAATCGGGATCTCCGAGTTTGGTTTTGGTGGAATCAATGGGAGGTTTCGAAAGGATTTCCTGGATGGTGGCCTCGCTGAAATCGAGGATCATTCCACCGTTTCCCTGGCCCTGGATACGGGTGATTATGGGACCCTGTCCATAAACCGAGTTGGTTACGGATCCCAGCGGAATATGCGGAATCCCGGTATAAACCTTGATGTTGCTGCGACCTTGGAGATAAGGAGTCTTCTGCCCGTCGAGGGCTGTCGGGTCATTCTGGATATATTTTTTATACTGGTTATAGGCATATGCCACCGCGACATAGTAATACTGTTTGTGATTGATCAGATTCTCATCGCCGGTTGCAAACATATCCTTGGTAAATACAAAGGAGTGACGGATTCCCTGATCCTCACCATCAACCATTACTTCACCGATTTCACCGCCCAGGTTCTGGTCATAAGTCCAGTTCACAAGTTTAGATACACCATTTTCAACATCACACTGGGCAACCAGCCTTACTTTGCTCTCATCTCCGATATCGGCTGCTGAAACCGTGGCATCTTTCAACTGGTAAATCTGGTACCCTTCAAAATGGTACAACGAGTCATTACGTTTGTTGTGCGGAAGCGTGTCCGGGTTGGGGATGGTCGGGTCAAATTCCTGATACTTCTCTCCGAAATTATTACCGGCATCATTGGTCTTTCTGTTGGAAATATATACAATGAGCTGTTTATCCATCTCTTCAATAGTCAGATCCGGAGCATTGGGGCCATTTAACACGGCAAAGCAGTTATCGAACAATTGTTGACATTTATCGTCAACAATCTGCAGGAGCCTGACTGATTCTTCAGCGGTTCCTGTAATGGATCGGGCCCAGGGAATACCAACGGTAATGTAGTTACAGGCTCCCGGCATCAAGGTAAACGGACCGGCCGATTGCATAAACCGACGGTCCTGGGGATTGTTCTTTGCTGTGACCTCAGTCCAGTATTTTTCTCCTACCGGTGGTTGTCCGCCGGTTCCCCAGTCGCAAAGGTCGGTCAGACCCGGAAACATGAAGTCGCATTCAGGTCCGAGACCACCTGCTGAGTAGTGTGCATTCCCGCTGTAAATCATCTTTGAATTGTCTTTCCAAATACCGCGGAGGAACAGATAATATTCAGGAGCATAAGAAGGGTCGGTCATATATGACGGGACCCCGGCATTACTGTTATTATGGTAAACGAAACGGCGCATCCCAAAACGCTCATTATCTTTTATCCCGTCACCAAAATTAATACCGTTGATGGCATCAGATTTTACCAGGAAGTTCCCTTCGTAAATTTCACCGGGGCCATAACGCATGGTGATCTCCGTTCCGTTAAGTCCTACAATGTCGCAACTTCCTTTAAAAGATGGTCCTTTTTCGCTGGAGCCTTTGTAGGCGGGATTATCAAATCCGTCCGCGTCAAGGTAGGGACCCTGGAAGAAGTCGACACCCACGGCAGGTGGATGGGCGCCGTAAGCATAAGTCTGACCGGTTCCGTCAATAGGCGTACCGTTATAGCAATACCCAAGACCACGGTTTACATCACAACCCACGTAGTCATCGTTGGCATATCCCAAATCCGGATCAACCCATTGGCTGAAATAGGTCCCGGTGAGGGTGTAAGTCGACCTGTTTATCAGTTCGTAGGAGTAAAAGGTCATGTTGTTGATTTCGTCGTTTGTGGCAAAGGCAAAATATTGGGCCCGTATCTCCATACCGATGGGGTCGCCGGTTGTTTCAGAGTGATAGTTACCCTTGTCATTGTAAACACTCCAGAGGGTCTGGTCGCCTTTCAGTACCTGGTCGACCAGAATACCCATGGTATCGGTCGGTCCACCGTTCTTGATTTTTGCACGTGCTATCAGCTCACCGGGTTTCAGATATTTCGGACAGAGTTTATTAGCCAAGTCATAGTAAGGATAATCGCCCTGACGCGGATCATATACCCCGTCGTTATTGATATCCATGAAAGGAGCGAGATAGTAAGCCTGTCCCTTTGATTTGTTTCCGTGTGCAGGCCAATCGAGGATTGACTTTGGAATGGAATAATCAGGATATTCAGCCTGATTGTCCCACCAAGCCAGGAATTCCTGAACCTCAGCACGGGTCATTGGGAACAGTTTATCGTATTGGGCGCAGGTTTCGGACTCAATGGCGGCAGTGCCGTCGACCGTAAGCGGGCCCGGCCAAAAATCATTTTTTACATGCGAAGGTATCCCGGTACCTTGTCCGTAACGGTAAGCGGCCAGTTTCAGGTTGTTATTGATATCAATTCCACCGATCCAAAGGGAGAACGAGAACATGGAGGTTTTCTTGGATCCCTTTGGAATTTCATACTCGGCATTTTCGAGGAACCACCCGTTACCATAGGAATAGCAAAGGGTTCTGACATTATTGATATCAAGATATTTATAAGTGGAGCCGGAGGCGCAACCGGCTGCAGTTTCCTTCAGGGTATTGGTGCTCTTTCCACTTGCCACGTGCACTTCCTCGGCACGAACAACACTTGTAACCACCATCAAGCTGAGCGCAATCACTAAGAGGCGATGTATATTTTTCATAGTTGCATTATTTAATGATAGACCGGTATTTCTTCTTATGGACATGGTTAAATACATTAGAAATTAAACATAACACCTAAACGGATTGTCCGCGGAGCGCTATAACGGTATGGATTGTCCATCGAGATCGTATAAAGATCCCTGAAGGACTGTTCATTGACCTGCTGGCTGATGGCATTTTGCCATTCGGGAGCGGAGAGATATCCATCGTCGTTGGCAGTACCGGTATAGGGATAAACTGCCGTCACATTCATGGTATTTAACAGGTTGGTAAATTCGAAATAGACATTGAATGTGCCCATCTTTTTCTTGGTAAGCATGAAATTAAAGTCTTTGTCAACCCGGGCATTGATCAGGAACTGCCAGGGAAGACGGGCGCCGTTGATACTTCCCTTGATGGGGCCCATGGCTCCCTGATACAGGATCTTGCTGGTCTTTGTGTACGGTGTTCCCGAACCTCCGGTGAGGGTAATGTTGGCTCCAAAGTTCGAAAGGATCTGTACAGGTGATTTTCCGCTTTTTTTGCGTTTGATCACGGGTCCGTTATAGTCTTTGCCGGAGCCCCAGCGATAGTCGAGGCTGATGTTGAACTGGTGACGGCGGTCGAAGTTCAGCGGGTTCAGCGTACGCAGGTTGGGCTGATCGGAACGGATAATGGTCGAAGCGGCATTGGCATCTGAACCGGTACCATCGGCAAATTGCAGGGTATAATTAAAACGGACGCGGGCATTTCCCGACCGGCGTAAGTCATACGTAAGGGTCAAACCCTTGACGGTACCGAAGTCGATATTTGTATACGAATAATATGTTTTGGGGTAGGCGCCGGTCAGGCGGTACTGCTGGATCTGATCCCGCATTTCACGATAAAACACGGATAATTTCAGCGAAGAGGCATTGTTGATTTTCTGCTGGAATCCCAGTTCATAGTCAATGGTCCTTTCGGGTTTCAGAGCGGGGTTGTTGATGGTCCCCGTGGCTCCGGTCACTCCAAGATAATAATAAGAAATGGGATCAATCTGAACCTCTGCTGATGAAGGCCGTTGAGTCAAGATATCATAATGTGCATAGAATAAAGCATCGTCAGAGATCGGGAAGGAGAATGAAATACGGGGCATCCAGTTGGTTTGAGGCTCATAATCCTTGAAAACGTTGGGAGAAAGCGTTTTTGACTGGTTGGGCACCAGGTAAGGCATAACCCCGTTTCCTCTGTCAAGCACAGATTCCGGGTCAGTGATCACACTACCTTCGGAGTTGTACCAGACATTACCGTTTCTATAACCGGTGATGGCAGAAGGATTGTTCCCGTCATCAACATAAACCACATAATCGCTGCCCATGCTTGTTGGGTGGGAAACAATCTGACCGTTTATGTCTTTAACCTCTCCGACTGTTTTTGCCTCGTAAAAAAGGTAAGGATCCTTTAAGATCATCTGGTTGGCGTCGAAACGGTCGACCCGGACACCGATATTGAAGATCAGGTCTTTAAATGCGAATTTATCCTGAATATATCCGGCCATGTAAATGGGCTGATACGATCCGATGGCCCTGGTAAAATTCCCATCCGCATCTTTCTGGTTGAAGAAATCCTCAAAACTCGGGTTGCTCGAGAGTTTTTTACCGGTGTAATCATAACCATAATAGTTAACAATAGGGTCACCATTGAAGAATAATTCATCTGCATCGAACATATCGAGGGTAAAAAGATCGCCGGTAACATGGGATGTATGCAGGTTCATGTCGGCGTCGTAATAATTAATTGAATTCTCCGCAAAACTATAGGAATCGATATCGATATAATCGACCCCGTCGACAGGCAGGCCGAGTTTCTTACGGAGATTTATATCAAAGGTACGCTGCAGGGTTTGTACATATTTCCGTGCATAATTAATGGTATCCATGAATACTCCGTCACGGTAAACCGGATGGGGGTTGGCCAGGTCAAGGTCTTTAAGCTGAGAGTTTGTCAGACCGCGCATAATTCCCCATAAACTTTTGCCATTGATTCCAAATCCGGAGCTTTTTCGTTGTTGATATTGCAATCCCAACTGAATTTCATGGTTGCCGAAGTCGGCCGCGAAGGAGGCATTGACGGCAAGCTGATCGCTGGTACTTTCGTTATAGGAATCGGGACGGTTCCCAACGCCGTTGAATAGGTTATACGGTGCAGCCGGTTCCATCCCGTTGATCAGACCGCGACCCGAGATAATTTCTTCAAGGTTTTGATAATGTCCTTCGGGATCATCAAAGAAGCCGTAGTACTGTGTAGTCCAATTGGCTGATGAAGGATTGATATCTGAAGGTTTAAAGATCACCACGGTATCGCGGGTACCATTCTGAAGGTGGGCCCATTTCTGTATAACAGAGTCATAAGCAAGCTCGGGAGTGTAAGCGCGGGTAGTCTGGGTGGCAAAACTGCCGATATATCCATATTGAAAATAGTTTTTCTGATGTTCGGCATCTTCGGTTTTTGCAAATGAACGGGTGAAGTCGGCCCCGATGGAGTAGTAAATATTTTTTACAAAACTCTTGCTTTCGGCAGCTGTCGGGAACCTCTGTGTGAACCTTCCGTTAACACGCCAGGTATAACCATTTGAATGTGAGTTGTTCTGCCAGTTCATCAGGGAGCTGGCGAAATTGAAATTCCGTGAATCATACCATGCAAAAGTCCCCCCCACCGACACGTTGATGGTCGGGGAGACCCGGAAATCGAGTTTGCCTGATACATTAATATTGGTTCCGGCTGAATTCAGGGTTGTTTTGGTCCGCTCCATCTGATTAAAGGTGATGAATTCGGAGTTGTAGAACACCGAATTATTCTGGCCGTATAACCGGAGCGGAGTCAGGTTTAGGTAATCCTGTACATCGTCGGTGACTTTATAATTGGCAAAGGCTGCCGGAGCGCCATCTTTCTGATAAATGAAGTCGCCGGCAATGAAAAATCCCATGATCGGGGTCTTGGTTCCCCTTACTGTATCTTTTTTGGAAACAACGGGACCGGTAAAGTTCAACCCAACACGGTTGTATCCGAAGGCATCCAGATACTGGGAAGTCTGGAGGTCGATTCCGCCGGAGAAATCCTTTGAAGGCCCCTTGGTAGTAACATTAATAATACCACCCGTGGCATCACCATAAGCAGCCGGAGTACCGCCCAGGATTACTTCAACTTGCTCAATAGCGCTTTGAGGCAGAGCATTATTCCCGGTAACACGCATACCGTCGATGTAATAAACGGTACCTGATGATCTTTGACCACGCATACTCGTGATATTCCCGTTGGCATCGGTGGTAACCCCTCCGACCGTTGTGGCTACTGCGGTGGCAGATTTATTGGCCATTTTCGAAATTTCCTCCGAGGTAACGGTACCCCCTGAAGTAGTCTGGTCCTTCGAGATCAAAGGCACTTTGTAATCGACTACTTCAATCTCCTGAAGATTGGTGGTGGATGCCTCGAGCTCAACATCCTGGAAGGTTATTTTTTCAGAGAAAATGATGATCCCGCGGATCATAAACGGTTTGTAACCCACAAAACTTGCCTTCAGGTCGACCTTCCCAGCGGGGATTGGCTTGATCTGAAAATTACCGTCAAAATCGGATGTGGATCCGCCAACCTGAACACCCCCAACCTCAGCGACAACATTGGCAAAGGAAATTGGCTCTTTTGTCTGCTTGTCAATGATCTTTCCCTTAAGAGTACCAGATCCGGATTGTGAGAATACCAACAAGCTTGTTGCCAGTACTAATCCAATAGTAAGTAGTAAATTTCTTAACATACCATACAATTTTATGTTAGATTATTATTGCGCTTAGAAAAGGCGGTAAAAGTAATAATTATTTAAAATATAATTCAAAATTTTTAGTCGGCTATTCAAATATATAACCATTCTAAATTAGCCTGAAGTCTTTTATACAAAATGAAATAAATAATCGGTAAAGTGCCTTAAAATAAGGCTAAGCCACCTTGTTTTAAGGTTTCAGGGGAGTATTCTTTCTGGACTCTTTCCGGGTCTGTTTCATCCGGGATTTGGTATCCTTTGACTGCATTTTTTGGTGTCTTTTTACCGCCTGATCATATTTCTTCACGGCCTCCTTTTTTTTCTTTTCGCGTTCCTTCTCGATCCTTCGCTGATTCACTTTTGATTCCTGGGGAGGTAAACCGGAAAACAGTAACGGAGAAACAAAACAAAGAATCGTTAGGGTCAAAGCCCACCGGCGGATTTCCAATCGCATATTGTGAACCTGTTTTATAACGGGTACGATAATATTCTTATACAAAGTAACGTTAAAAATCGGATATTTGTTGCACCGTTGACCTGAACATGAAAAGTGTGATCCGACTGCTGATGATCAGCATGTTGTTCCAGTTATTGTTGATCCCGTCTTCCTGTAAGAAAGAGGAAGAAGCGCCTGAGATACCTTACGTGTATGTCAGCATTGCACTCGATCCCAACGGGACCAAGTATATCCATCTGAATACCGTAAATGGTTGGGAAACAGTAAACGGTGGATATAACGGGATTCTGATCTTCAGGAAATCTGTCAATGAGTTCGTTGCATTCGAACGAGCCTGCCCATACGATCCTACTACCAGCGGAGCTCAGGTCCGGGTCGAAGCTTCCGGTATTACCTGTTATTGCCCGGTATGCAATTCGAAATTCATTATGACCGACGGGACTCCCTACGAGGGACCATCGCGTTACCCGTTAAAACAGTACACCACCATGTACGATGGCTCCATGCTTTACATTTCCAATTAGTAATGGGGAATGTGCGTAGGAAAATTTTATTGAGTGAATGAGTGAATTAAAGAATTGAAAGATTTTCCTTTATCAGTTTTCCATTGTCAGTTTTCCATTGTCAATTGTCCATTGTCAATTGTCCAACCTAGTATCTGTAATGTTCCGGTTTGTAAGGTCCTTCAGCCGGAACGCCTAAATAATCGGCCTGTTCGGGAGTAAGTTTCGTTAATTTGACTCCCAACTGCTCCAGATGCAGCCGTGCAACCTCTTCATCGAGTCTTTTTGGCAAACGGTAAACATCTATGGCATAATTATTTTTCCAAAGTTCGAGCTGGGCGAGGGTTTGATTGGTAAATGAATTCGACATGACAAAAGAGGGATGGCCTGTGGCGCATCCCAGGTTTACCAGTCTCCCCTCGGCAAGAAGGTAAATTATCTTACCATCCGGATAGACATATTTATCGACCTGGGGTTTGATATTGATCTTTCTGATTCCGGGCCATAGATTTAACTGGCTGACCTGTATCTCGTTGTCAAAATGACCAATGTTACATACAATGGCTTCATCTCTCATTTTGGAAAGATGCAAAGCCGTTATGACATCTTTATTCCCGGTTGTTGTGACAAAAATATTTCCCTCCTGCAGGGCATCCTCCAAGGTGCTCACTTCGAATCCCTCCATGGCAGCCTGCAGTGCGCATATCGGATCGATCTCTGTCACAATAACACGTGCTCCGTAGGATTTCATCGATTTCGCACATCCCTTCCCCACATCGCCATATCCCAGAACTACAACCACTTTCCCTGCAATCATCACATCTGTAGCCCGCTTGATGCCATCGGCCAGTGATTCGCGACAACCGTAAAGATTATCAAATTTGGATTTTGTCACCGAATCATTGACGTTAATCGCCGGTACCAACAACGATCCCTTTTCCTTCATCTGATAGAGGCGATGAACCCCTGTGGTAGTCTCTTCGGATACACCTTTCCAGGAAGCAACTGTCCGGTGCCACCTTGTCTTATCCTCTACATAGATTTGCTGTAGTTGATGGTAAAATGCAGCTTCATCGTCATTACCTGCAACGGTATTCAACAATCCGGGGTTATTTTCCGCCTCATAGCCTTTATGGATCATCATGGTGGCATCCCCACCGTCATCGACAACCAGGGTTGGGCCCTGTCCGCCCGGGAAACTCAGTGCCATACCGGTACACCACCAGTATTCATCGAGTGTCTCCCCTTTCCATGCAAAGACCGGGATTCCTTTAACTGCAATGGCTGCAGCAGCGTGATCCTGAGTAGAAAATATATTGCAACTTGCCCATCTTACATCAGCCCCAAGCTCAACCAGGGTTTCAATAAGCACGGCAGTCTGTATGGTCATGTGCAACGATCCGCTGATCCGCGCCCCTTTCAAAGGCTTTTCCTGGCTGTACTTTTTTCTGATGGCCATCAATCCGGGCATCTCTTTCTCGGCCATCTCAATTTCTTTCCGTCCCCAGTCGGCAAGCTTAATATCTGCAACTTTATAAGTCAATTCTTTCGACAACACTGCTGTTCCCATAATGATATGTTTTAAAATCAGCCTGCAAAAATAGATAAATTCCTGATACCTGACGGTGATATATACTAACTTTGCGGCCCCTGTACAAAAGAAATCGCTTCTTTTTCATGCCTTTAATTCAGGAAAAAAATTTCTGTGACGGTATTGAAGTGGGTCTGTGGCACATCACGGAAACTTACCAGACCCTTCTGGAACTACTGTCCCCCTCACCAGAAGACTTTGCTGTAATTCAATCTTTTAAACATCCCGGAAGGCAAAAACAGTGGCTGGGTACCAGACTCCTGATTAAAACCATGACCGGCCAAAATGATCTCCGGATCTGTTACGATGCAAACGGGAAACCCTATCTGCCATCAGGCTGTTGCAATATTTCCCTGTCACACTCCGGAGTCTGGGCCGCTGCCGCCTGTTCCAAACGCTACCGCGTCGGCATTGATGTGGAGCAAATCCGACCCCGGATTTTAAAGGTAAAAGAACGGTTTCTCCGGGAAGATGAACTCATGGCAGTTTCAGAACCCTTTCAACTTGAAAAACTTCATATTTACTGGGGTGGTAAAGAGGCCCTCTTTAAAATTTACGGATCCCCTGCCATCGACTTCCGGACAGATATCTTCATTCATTCATTTGATTATCTTTGCAATCCGGATCAGACATGCCAGGCCACCCTTTCGCACGAAGGAATTATCACGCATCATACGTTTCATTACCGGATCTTTGATGGCTGGATGCTGGTTTTGGCTTATTAACAGTGGCTTTCATGACGCCCGATTTATACAAGGAGGTCAATTACAGAATTTTAGTGCTGGATGGAGCTATGGGAACCATGATCCAGCATCACAAGCCCGGCGAATCCCAGTATCGGGGCGAACGGTTTAAAGACTTTCCCTATAGCCTCTCGGGCAATAATGATCTGTTGGTTCTGACCCAACCCGATCTCATTCAGTCTATTCATGAAGCATATCTGGATGCCGGCGCGGATATAATTGAAACCGATACCTTCAATGCCAACCGGATCTCTCAAAGTGATTATCATTTGGAAGATCTGGTGTATGAGATGAATTTTGCCGCGGCGAAGCTGGCCCGCAAAGCGGTGGGGCTTTTCACAGAATACCCAAACGATAAGCCCAGGTGGGTTGCCGGCTCTGTTGGTCCGACCAATAAGACCGCATCCTTGTCGCCAGATGTTCAGAATCCGGCATTCAGGGCAGTGACGTTCGACCAGCTTTACGATGCCTACCGGGAACAGGTCCGGGGATTACTCGATGGCGGCGTGGATCTTATCATGGTCGAGACCATCTTCGACACCCTGAATGCCAAAGCAGCTCTGATTGCCGCTTTCGATGAGATCGACTCCCATCGCAATACTTTTGGAAAAAAACACAGCAAGATACCGGTCATTGCTTCAGTAACCCTTTCTGACAACTCAGGCCGGACCCTGTCGGGGCAAACCCTCGAAGCATTTTTGAACGCTGTATCTCATTTCGAACTTTTTGCGGTGGGTTTGAATTGTTCCCTCGGAGCCGAAGAGTTGCGGCCTCATCTCGAGGAACTCTCTGAAAAAGCACCCTTCCCGGTGATTGCGTATCCCAATGCCGGGCTTCCCAACCAGTTTGGCCAGTATACCCAATCGCCTGATGAAATGGCCCGTCATGTTAAAGATTTTCTCGAAAACGGGTATCTGAACCTGGTTGGGGGTTGCTGTGGAACCACGCCCGACCATATCCGGAAATTCGTAGAATTGTCAGACCACGCCAAACCCCGTGAAGTACCCCGGAAAAAGCATGAACTCCGTTTAAGCGGGCTGGAACCCCTCACGATTTTTGATGGCAGTAACTTTATAAATATAGGAGAACGAACCAACGTCAGCGGATCCAGAAAATTTGCCAGGCTGATCAAAGAGGAACAGTATGAAGAGGCCTTGTCGGTAGCCCGTCAGCAGGTTGAAAACGGTGCACAAATCCTTGATATCAGTATGGATGAGGCAATGTTGGATGGCGAAAAAGCGATGACCGGATTTCTGAACATGGTAGCTTCTGATCCTGAAGTTGCCCGGGTCCCGATCATGATCGATTCATCCCGGTTCAATGTCATCCACGCCGGGTTAAAATGCATCCAGGGAAAACCCGTCGTAAACAGTATAAGCCTGAAGGAGGGAGAAGAACTATTCCTGGAGCATGCAGCCATTTTGAGGCGGTTCGGGGCAGCCGCGGTCATTATGGCGTTCGACGAGGAGGGCCAGGCGACGACCTTTGAGCGTAGAATTGCCATTGCCAAACGGGCTTACGATCTCCTGTTGCGCCGGATCCATTTCCCTCCGGAAGATATCATCTTTGATCCTAACATTCTGACAGTTGCAACGGGGATCGAGGATCATAATAATTATGCCGTAGATTATCTCCGGGCCGTGAGCTGGATCAAAAGCAATCTTCCTTTCACCCGGACGAGCGGCGGAATCAGCAACCTTTCATTTTCATTCCGGGGCAATGACACCCTGCGTGAAGCGATCCACTCGGCATTTTTGTTTCATGCAGTTACAGCCGGACTTGACATGGGTATCGTCAATGCAGGCGCTTTACCTGTGTACGATGAAATCCCTTCCGATTTGCTCCGGCTGATCGAAGATGTAATTCTGAACAGAAGAAAGGATGCCACCGGACGGCTGGTTGCCTTTACAGATCAAATCAAAGAAACCTATAAAAAAGAGGATCCGGGCAAGGGTTGGCGATCTTTTCAGCCAGCCGAAAGGCTGACCCATGCCATGGTCCATGGTATCCCGGAGTTCATTGATTCGGATATCGATGAATCGCTGACCCATTTTGAGTCTGCTTTGCAGGTTATTGAGGGTCCCCTGATGGAGGGAATGAACCAGGTGGGCGAACTGTTCGGCAACGGAAAAATGTTCCTTCCACAGGTTGTAAGAAGCGCCCGGGTAATGAAGAAGGCGGTGGCCCGACTGGCTCCCTTGCTCGAATCGGAAAGGGCTGCGCAAAAAAACCATATCAGCCGGAAAGGCAGGGTAATTCTGGCGACGGTAAAAGGAGATGTTCATGATATCGGAAAAAATATTGTCGGGGTTGTGTTGGCATGCAACAATTATGAAGTCATCGACCTTGGTGTCATGGTACCCGCTGCCAGGATCCTCGAAGCAGCAATACAACATAAAGCCGATATCATCGGACTGAGCGGATTGATAACCCCTTCACTCGAAGAAATGGTACATGTTGCCAAAGAGATGGATCGGAATCATCTCAACATTCCACTCCTGATTGGAGGCGCAACCACTTCTGAAATTCATACTGCAGTAAAAATCGATCCTTACTATCCGCACGCTGTTGTCCATGTTAAAGATGCCTCCAGGGCTGCCGGAATTATTGCGAATCTGCTTGGAAAAGAGAACGGGGGATCGTTTCAGGAACAACTAAAAGCGCGTTACAACGAACTTCGAAACGCACATGAAAAAAAGGAGGATCCCGGTTATATATCAATTTGTGAAGCACGGAAGAACCGATTCAAAACCGATTGGAAAAACCGACGGATCTGTAAACCGCAATGGATCGGTAATAAAATATTTCCCGATTATCCACTTGAAGAGATCAGTGGGTACATTGACTGGACTTTTTTCTTTCATGCGTGGAAGCTCAACGGAAAATACCCGACCATCCTCACCGATCCTGTAAAAGGCAGGGAAGCAAAGAAACTTTTAGCGGATGCAAAACAAATGATCGGCGACATCATCTCAAAAAAGATGCTCTTTGCGCGGGGAGTGATCGGATTATATCCCTGCAATTCAACCGGCGATGATATAGAAGTTTATCCGGATACTAACCGATCGCGCGTGATTGCCACTTTCCGGTTTCTCAGGAGTCAGCAACATAAGGAACCCGGAGATCCCAACCTTTGCCTTGCTGATTTCGTGGCGCCAAAGGATTCAGGTGTTTCAGATTATATGGGGTTTTTCGCTGTTACCGCCGGCCTGGGTGTTGAAGAATGGGTAGAATATTATGAACAGGAACTGGATGACTATCATGCCATCATGATTAAGATACTTGCCGACCGGCTCGCTGAAGCATTCGCCGAATTGATCCATCAACGGGTCAGGACGGAATTCTGGGGATACACAAAAGAAGAAAACTTCGATATACCGGCACTGATCCGGGAAGAATATGTGGGAATACGACCCGCCCCGGGATATCCGGCCTGTCCCGAACATTCGGAAAAAATCACACTGTTTGACCTTCTTGATGTCTCAAATCAGGCCGGTATAAAACTGACCGAGAACTTTGCCATGTATCCCGGCGCATCGGTCAGCGGTTACTATTTTTCATATCCCGGCTCCCGGTATTTTAATGTGGGCCGCATCGGGAAAGATCAAATTACCGATTACGCCCGACGCAAGGGGATCGCGATCGAACGTGCAGAGATCCTCCTGAGCAATAACCTGAATTACAGAATATGAAAGTAATTGATCTTATAAAAAAAGCTGATCAAACCCTGTTTTCTTTTGAGTTACTGCCTCCGCTCAGGGGAAACAGCATCAGCAATGTATACAGGACCATCGATCCCCTGATGGAGTACCATCCTTCATTCATCAATGTGACATACCATCAGGAGGAAGTGATCTACAAGAAACGTGAAAATGGTCTTCTTGAGAAAAAGACTATCCGGAAACGCCCGGGAACCGTTGCCATATCTGCAGCCATCAAATATAAATATCCGTCGGTCGAAGTGGTGCCCCATATCATTTGCGGAGGGTTCACTAAAGAAGAGACAGAGTATGCGCTCATTGATTTCCATTATCTGGGAATAGACAATATCCTTGCATTGAGAGGCGATGCTCCGAAAAACCAGCGCACCTTCATCCCGGAAAAGGACGGACATTCCTACGCCGACTCCCTGGTTCGCCAGATAACAAACATGAACAAGGGAATTTATCTGGACGATGAATTGCTAAACACATTTAAAACCAATTTTTGTGTAGGCGTTGCAGGGTACCCGGAAAAACATATTGAATCGCCCAACCTGCATTATGATCTGAAATATCTGAAAAGCAAGGTGGATGCCGGAGCGGACTTCATCATCACACAGATGTTCTTTGATAACAGAAAATATTTTGATTTCGTGGAGTCCTGCCGGAAAACAGGGATCGATATCCCGATCATTCCCGGACTTAAACCCATATGCACCATCAGGGAAATAAACCTTTTACCCCAGGTATTTTATATTGATATCCCCGAAGAACTGGTCAGAATCATCCTTGCCTGTAAAACCAATGAAGATGCGTTTAAGGCAGGAATTGACTGGAGTATCCGACAATCGGAGGAGCTGATCGCTTTCGGGGTCCCGGTTTTACACTATTTTAGTGTGGGTATTTCCGAAAACATCCGGCAGATCGCACAAGCTATATTCGGCAAAAGATCTTGAATATTTTCCAATAAAATCAGCCTTTAAAAACCTGGTTCCCATCCAAATTTATAAACTAAAATCCGTCACATTCATCCATTATTATGAATTCGAAAAAAATATTTTCGCTCCTGTTTCTTGCTGTTTTTCCTTTTTTTCTGCCGGCACAGTCCAGGCTCCTTACCATCGAAGATGCAACCAACCTGAATCCCAGAGTGAGCCCTGCTAATCTGAGTCAACTGCAATGGATTCCGGGGTCAACCCACTTCGCGTATATTACCCGCGATGCCATCATCACGGGAAGCGCCGAACACACGGTCCGGGATACGTTAATGCGCCTTCGCGAAATGAACAGGATGCTGTTGTCAATCCGTCAGGATACCTTGCTGCGGTTTCCTTCGCTGACATTCAGGGATATTACCGGATTTTATTTCGTCCACAAAAATCATATTATCGGTTGCGATCTATCTGACCATACGGCCCGGGTGGAAAATGAATGGAACGAAAAAGCAGAAAACATTGATATTTTCGATTCAACATGCCGGGTGGCTTACACCATCGAAAATGCCCTCTATTATTCCCAAAACGGAAAGGAAGTCCGGGTTGAGGCAGATCCCGATCCCGGCATACTTTTCGGTTCGGGCCGCGTTCACCGAAACGAATTTGGAATCTCAAAGGGGACTTTTTGGTCACCGAAAGGCAATTATCTGGCCTTTTACCGGATGGACGAAAGAGGTGTTGCAAGTTATCCCCTGGTGGACATCACAACCCGGATTGCGACGGTCAAACCTGCCAAATATCCCATGGCCGGGTCGGAAAGTCATAAGGTGACCCTTGGCGTGATGAACTTGCGAACGGGAGCGGTTATTTATCTTCACACCGATACCGTTATGATTCCGTTTCAGAAGGTGAATGCCCGTACCATTGCTCCCGATACCATCGAGTACCTGACCAATGTTACCTGGAGCCCCGATGAAAAATTGATTTATATTGCCGTTTTGAACCGGGATCAGAATCACATGCAATTAAACGCATATGATTGCTGTACCGGTCGCCTGGTTAAGACCCTCTTCGAGGAGACCAGTCAGAAGTATGTGGAACCCATGAACGGACCTTGTTTTATAGGTAAGGATCCATCCCGGTTTATATGGCAAAGCCGCCGTGACGGTTTTAATCACCTCTATCTGTACAGCTCGGATGGAACATTGATAAAACAACTGACTTCAGGTCCGTGGGAGGTTACACAACTTTTATCACATAACGGAGCAGCAAAATCTGTTTATTTCCTTGCCAATCGGGAGCATCCGATTGACAATCAGCTTTTTTCTCTCAACCTGACATCAGGCCAAATAAAACTGGAAACACCCGAACCGGGAATCCATAATCCCAAAATTTCGGGTGACGGACTGCACATTATCGACACTTACAGCAATCTGACGACACCCCGGAAGATCGTGCTGAAGAATATCCGGAAAAATAAAACAGAGATCCTCCTATCGGCCGAAAATCCATTGAAAGATTACAAATTGGGAACGACTACCATTTTCACCATCCCAAACCGGAATCAAATTCCATTGTACAGCCGGCTCATCAAGCCCGTCGATTTTGATTCGACAAAAAAATATCCCGTGATCATCTATGTTTACGGCGGACCCCATTCGCAGATGGTCACCAATTCATGGCTCGGAGGGGGCGGCCTTTTCCTGAATTACCTTGCCACCAAAGGCTTTCTTGTATTTACCCTCGATAACCGAGGTACTTCGAACAGGGGAAACGATTTTGAACAGGCAATTTTCAGGAATCTGGGTGTCGCTGAACTCGAAGACCAGATGGCCGGTGTTGAATTTCTGAAATCACTGCCCTATGTCGATTCCACACGGATAGGCATTAACGGATGGAGTTACGGCGGATTCATGACCCTGACCATGATGTTAAAAAATCCGGGAACCTTCAGGGTTGCCGTTTGCGGGGGGCCGGTCGTTGATTGGAAATACTACGAAATCATGTATGGGGAGCGTTACATGGATATGCCACAGGATAACCCGGAGGGTTACAGGAATGCGGCTTTGATCAACTATGTCAAAGACCTTACCGGAAAGGTTCTGATTATTCACGACGATCAGGATGAGACCGTGGTCCCGCAAAATTCGTTGGTATTTCTGAAAAAGTGCGTTGACGAAGGCAAACCGGTCGACTTCTTCCTGTATCCGGGGCACGAGCACAATGTTCGCGGGAAAGACCGTGTTCACCTGAACAAAAAAATGGTCCAGTATTTTGAAGACTATTTATAGTTTTCTTTTATAATCCTGATTCATAATTGATTAGATTTTCGTCGACATTTTTCCGGTTTTCGTCGGGAATGAAGTCGTTTTAAACGATTTTATTTTAATTGAATCTGAATTAATATTTATCTTTGCAGTACATTTAATTATATATCAATCATTTGTTAAATAATTGTTAATTGATTCAGAAGGTTGTCACGAAATGAAAATGGCATCGTCGTATGAATCAAAATGAAAACTACAGAAAATAAATCGAAAAAAAATGAAACCACTCACCATAATTCTTGTTGTACTGGGAATCAATCTCAACCTGGCTTTTGGCGCCCTTGCAGATTCCGACTCATCCTCCTTGAACCGTGAATCGGCACGCACTACCAGCACGTTCGAACTTTCACCGGTTACGCCGCGTGAAGCTGAATTTGAAGATGCGAAGTTGGACGCTCCTTTTGAATATCTTGTTCCCATGCTGGCTCCGACGACTCCAAATGTTGCTGATTTCAACGATATGATTCCCGAATTTGACGTCATCCCGGACGGTCTGGCTCCGGTTCTTCCCAAAGAGGCTGATTTTGAAGATTCCGGTTCTACCTTTTCATTCAATCAAGATCTCATTTTAAATCTGGCTCCCGTTACACCTTTTGTTGCTCCTTTCGACGATACCATCTGATCCGGGGCACTTCTTGCTATTCCTTTCGGTATTGCTGCATTGAAAAGAACAATGCTTTGCATTTTCGTCGTGATGCAGTAAAAATGATATGCATCTGCGGTTTTTCCCTAAAATGTCATGGGTATTTCAGGGAATTAAATAAAATCATAAATTTGGTTCACCATTCCGGGAACAGATGGTTATTTTAATCCCGATCATCTGTATTCAGCATGCATGTCGCGTACTTTACAATACAGTCATGCCGATTGCCGGAATCAGGAACAATGGGACCTGGATGATCCTGGTGAGACTTTTTTACGGGAATACCGGGATAAAATTTTTGTGTCAGGAAAAAATCAGATTCAGCTACCGTCAATAAAAATACCGATGATGAATGATTTTGATGAAGAGCTTCACAGAAAGCTCATTGAAAGGATGCCGGACGGGGTTTACCGGAGTACACATGACGGGAAATTCCTTGAAGTCAATCCTGCCATGGTCAGGATGCTTGGCTACGACACAAAGGAAGAGTTGCAGGCGATCGATATAAAGTCCGAATTATATTTTAATCCGGCAGACCGGGAGAGTCTCATGCTGGAAGAACAGTTGGAAGAGCTCGGAATTTTTCAGCTCAGAAAGAAGGATGGATCCGGGATCTGGGTTGAGGATCATGGTTGGTATAACACCGATGAAAACGGAAATGTAACAACGCATGAAGGGATTCTCCGTGATGTCACGGAAAGGATCATTGCCGAGGAGGCCTTGAAAAAGAGCGAGCTGGAATTCCGAACATTATTCGAAAATGCAAATGATGCTATTTTCATTGTCAACAATGAAATATTCGTGGAATGTAATCTGATGACCCTTACCAGTTTTGGCTGCGAGAAAAAAGAAGATATCATCAATCATGCTCCCTGGGAGTTCAGTCCTCCCCATCAGCCTGACGGAAGCGATTCAAAAGAAAAAGTAAGAATATACATGCAAGCCGCAGCAGGAGGAACGCCACAGAGATTCTACTGGAAACACTGCAGGAAGGACCATTCCCTGTTCGATGCTGAAGTATCTCTGAACAGGGTTGCGTTCAGAAATGATTTCTATCTTCAGGCAATCGTCAGAGATACAACCGAACAAAAACAAGCGGAGGAAGAAATTAAACGGATGAACAAGGAGTTGCAGGAACTGAATGCAACCAAAGATAAGTTTTTCTCAGTCATTGCACATGACCTGCGGAGCCCGTTCAGTGCCCTGCTGGGGCTTTCGGAGATGATTTCGAATCCCGACAGTGAATTGGGCATGGAGGATACCCGGAAAATCTCCGGAAAAATACACATGCTGCTCATAAACCAGTACAATTTTTTACAGAACCTCCTCGAATGGTCCAGGATGCAGTTGGACCGGGTACCTTTTCAACCGGAAAAAGTCAATCTTTGGTCCATCGTGTCCAATGTGGCCGATCTGGTCGCCGGGAATTTATTGAGAAAAAAGATCGAACTGTTCAATTATATTGATGAAAACATTGAAATCGTTGCCGATGCCGAAATGATCCGTTCCGTCATTTTAAATCTGATAACGAATGCAATTAAATTCACTCCCCGACAAGGCAGGATCACGGTGAACGCGGGTCATCAGCAGGGATGTACCGAGATAACCGTAACCGATAACGGGGTTGGTATGACCCACGCCGAAATTGAAAAGCTATTCCGGCTTGATCATCTGTTTTCCAAAGTCGGTACTGAAGGTGAAAAGGGAACCGGTTTGGGTGTTTTATTGTGCAGTGAAATGATATCGAGGCACGGTGGTACGATCGAAATCAGTTCAGAAGTCAACGTAGGTACTTCTGTGAAGATTGGTTTACCAGAAAAGATGCCCCTCTGAAATCAGGGTAAAAGATTACTGTTTGATAAATTTTTCTATCTGCACTGTATTTCTGCCGGTAATCCTTATGAAATAAACACCTTCAGGTAAAACTGATATGTCAATTACAAGCCTGTCATCCCGAAGATCCTGATCCATTATTCTCTGACCATTGATATTCATCAACGAAAAGTGATTCGATTGCGCTTTCTTTTCATTTATAATGGTAATAATCCCTGATCCGGGGTTCGGAAATACCGAGAAAATTCTTTCAGGAGCAACAGGATCGATCGAAACAACTGCACAAGCTTCCGCTATTTCCAATTGACTGTTACATCCCACATCGTTGTTATGAATATCGATGATGCCGTTCGGATTCAGCAAAAATTCACAAATGCTTTTCACCTCGCACTCCGACAAAGAAAAGTTGTGATAGATGAATAAATTGATAATAGAGGCAGGACTGATGTTGTCGATTCCACTCAATGATGGCAGGAGTGCATTATCATTGATAATCAGGCTGTAGCCGATGGATTTCAATGTTTTCAGCGCTGTTAAATCAGTCAGGGCAGGATTCAGTTTTATAACCAGACTACCTCCGATTGTTTTCAAAGTACTCATTCCCGATAAAGAAACCATGGAACTGTTTCCATTGATTTCAAATGTCCCCCCAACTGATTTCAACACGGGAAGTCCAGTCAGGTCAGTTAAAAGCGGATTCTCCCTGATGGCAAAATCGTTGCTTGTGGTCTTCAATCCACTCAATCCTGTCAATGTATTCAGTGCATCATTGTTGCTTATTTCAATTGCACCACCGACCGACTGAAGACTGAACATTCCCTCCATGCTGGTCAGATTATTGTTTTGAGAAATTGACAAATCACCGCCCACGTATGTCAGTACATTGGGTCCCGTTAATGTTGACAGGATATCGTTGTTCAGGATTTCAAGATCCCCTCCGACAGATATCAGGTTGTTCAGTCCGTTTAAACTTGTCAGGTTGTCATTTTGAAGAATTGACAAGTCACTTCCAATATAGTTCAAGGCATTAAGGCCGGTGAAATCGTTTAAGTTTTCATTATTAAAGATCCATAATTCACCGCCAATAAAGGTTACCACATTTAATCCTTCCAGGTTGTAAATATCATTTCCCATAATGCTGATACTGCCCTGAACGCGGGTACAACCCGGGTAATTGATCTGAAAACTGTCAATCTGTCCTTGTCGTGTGAATGTGATGCCTTCAAAGAGGCATGCATACTGTCCCATTGTGCCACATGTTAATGCCAACATGCAAAACACAAAACAATAGATTGTTTTCATGATGCTGGTTTTTTAAAATTTTGACCTCATTGTTCCTTGCTTAAACCTTGTTAAGCTTTTCAGGAGGTCACTGCCTTTTAGTGAATTGCCGGCAGTTTGTGGAAGGAATTACAAGGGTAAAACGTCAAAAGACATTAACCCCCTATTTGATGCGAAAGATACGAAAAAAAAATGAGAAAAGCAAGATCAGAAGTGATCAGGTTTTTAATCCATCCTGAGCCTCTCAGGGGACTTGAACCCCCGACCTGCTAATTACGAATCAGCTGCTCTACCAACTGAGCTAAAGAGGCGTATAAATTTGTAGGGACACATAGCCCTGTGTCCCCACAAATTTGGTCGGGATGAGAAGACTCGAACTTCCGACCCCCACGTCCCGAACGTGGTGCGCTAGCCAACTGCGCTACATCCCGATTTAACCTCATGAAAGAAAGAACGCTGTTCCCGGTCTGTTCTTACATTGATTCCCCATAAAGGGCTGCAAATTTAAGTAAAATATTTTATAAATTACAAATCCCGGTTTCACAAACCTTCATAAACTGAAAATCCCTACTTTTGTAAGGGATTTCATTTCGTCACAAATATTGATTTATGACCTGTTTTAAAAGATTTCTCTGGCTTTTGGTTTGCATGTTGTCCCTTGTTCATTCCGGTTGCCGGGACAATCAGGGGAACCAAAAGAATCAGGGAGGGCAGAAACCCATGATGGTCGGGGCCAGGGTGCTTGTTCCGGGACAACTTGAAAATAAGATCCTTGCCACGGGAAACCTGATGGCCAATGAGGAGGTGGAACTTCGCAGCGAGGTACCGGGAAGGGTTGTCGCGATTTATTTTGAAGAGGGAAGCGCCGTAAAAAAGGGGGAACTCCTTTTAAAGATCGACGATCGTGAACTACAGGCACAACTCGTCAAGCTTCAGGTTGAAGAAAAACAGGCCCGGGATGATCTTTTCAGGAAGGAAAAACTCCTCGAACTTAAAGCAGTCAGCCAGGAAGAGTACGATAAATCGTTTAACACTTTGGAAATCATCAAAGCGCAGGTCGATCTGCTCAAGACTCAGATCTCGAAAACTGAGATTTATGCACCCTTCAGCGGGCTGATTGGTCTGCGGCAGGTAAGTCCGGGTGGATTTGTCTCATCCTCCACCCTGGTGGCACGACTTCAGCAGACCAATCCCATGAAACTTGAATTTTCAATTCCTGAAAAATACCGGAATAAAGTCCGAAAAGGCACCCTGGTTAAATTCACTGTCGAGGGATATGACAGCGCTTTTTCGGGTCCTGTTTATGCTATCGAACCAAGGATTGATCCTGCAACCCGGAATGTCCCGATCCGGGCTTTATGTTCCAATGAATCGGGTTACCTGGTTCCGGGCGCATTTGCCAAAATAGAACTGGTCCTCGATCGGATTTCCGATGCACTGGTTATCCCCTCAGAGTCGATCATTCCGCAGTTGAACGCTGAGAAAGTATTTGTATCCGCAATGGGCAAGGCATCCTCCCGGGAGATTATCACAGGCATACGGACCGAACGTGAAGTACAGGTCATCAGCGGTTTGAAAGCAGGAGATACCATCATTACCACCGGATTATTACAATTGCGCGAGAATATGCCGGTTAAACCCAGGTTGATAAGATGAACATTTCCTCGCTGAGCATTAACCGGCCTGTATTGGCCATGGTCATTTCACTGGTCATCATTCTTTTCGGGATGATTGGTTATCTCTTTCTGGGAGTTCGGGAATTTCCCAGTGTTGATCCACCGGTGGTCACGGTCACAACGAACTATATCGGCGCCAACGCGGATGTAATTGAGTCGCAGATCACCGAACCCCTTGAAGAATCGATCAATGGAATCGCCGGGATTCGTTCGCTCACTTCCATCAGCAGTGACGGACGCAGTACTATCACCGTGGAGTTTGAGTTGGGGGTGGATATGGAAGCGGCCGCCAACGATGTGAGAGACCGCGTGTCAAGAGCTGTCAGGAATATTCCGCCCGATACCGATCCCCCGATTGTGACCAAGTCGGATGCCGACGCCGGTCCCATTTACGTGATTACCCTTCAAAGCAATGCCCGCGATCTGATGGAGCTATCGGCCATCGCCAATGATGTTTTCAAGGAGCGGTTGCAGACCATTCCGGGTGTCAGTGAAATCAGGATCTGGGGTGAGAAAAAATACTCCATTAAACTGTTGCTTGATCCGCAAAAGCTTGCCAGTTACCGGCTCACCCCTACCGATGTCAAGAATGCCCTGCTCCGGGAAAATATTGAATTGCCTGCAGGCCGGATTGAGGGTTACAACACCGAACTTACCATCAGGACCAAGGGAAGGCTTACCACTCCCGCCGAATTTACCGACATGATCATTCAGGACAAGAACGGCGTTGTAATCCGGATGAGTGACATCGGCGTGGCAAAACTGGTTCCCGAAAACGAACGAACCCTGGTCAGGGGAAACGGCGGTGTACCCATGGTGGGCGTGGCAATAACACCGCAGCCGGGATCGAACCAGATCGACATTGTTGATGAATGTTATAAAAGAGTCGACAAGCTTAAACTTGAAATCCCTCCCGACATCATGGTCGGGACAAACCTTGACACTACCCTGAGCATTCGCAAAGCCATCCTCGAGGTACAGGAAACGATCCTGATTGCTTTTTCACTGGTGTTACTCGTAATCTTCCTTTTCCTGCGAAGCTGGCGAACGACGGTAATTCCCATCATCGCCATCCCCATTTCACTGGTCAGCGGATTTTTTATCATGTATGTCGCCGGATTCTCCCTGAACATCCTGACATTGCTTGCCATCGTGCTTGCAACAGGACTTGTCGTCGACGATGCCATTGTCGTACTGGAAAATATCTATCATAAAATTGAGGGGGGAATGAATCCATTGGAAGCCGGACACCGGGGTTCCAAAGAGATCTATTTTGCCATTTTGTCGACCACTGTGACCCTTGCTGCAGTATTTTTACCCATTATTTTTCTGCAGGGTCTTACGGGAAGACTGTTTCGGGAATTCGGGGTGGTTGTAGCCGGAACCGTTCTTGTCTCCGCTTTGGTTTCGTTGACCCTGACTCCCATGTTAAGCGCCCGAACCCTGCGAAAACCTGAACATCATAACGCCCTGTTTATTTACACTGAAAACCTGCTGAACCGGATCACGGATCGTTATAACCGTTCGTTGACCCATTTCATACGGAATCGCTGGATCTCAATCCTGATCATGGCCGTGTCGCTCCTGATCATATTTATCCTGGGTGTTTTGATCCCGACAGAACTGGCTCCCATGGAGGATAAAAGCCGACTGCAGCTTATGTCGACCGCCCCTGAAGGCACCTCCTTTGAGCTGATGGATAAATATATCAGTCAGATGGTGACCCTGGTCGACACGATTCCCGAGAAGGAGTCGATCATGTCGATTACGGCCCCGGGGTTCGGATCATCGGGTTCGACGAATGTGGGTTTTCTGCGGATGACCCTCACGCAACCCGAAAACCGGACCCGGACGCAGCAGGAGATTGCAGATGAATTGACTTTAGCGGTAAAGAAGTTCAATTTTGCCCGCTCGTACGTCATTCAGGAGCAAACTATTGGCGGTGGCCGGGGAGGCGGGCTACCGGTTCAGTATGTGATCCTTGCCCCGGATTTTGAAAAACTCAAGAAATTACTGCCCCGTTTTCTGGAACAAGCCCAGGCCAGCGATAAATTCCAGGTAGTCGATTTCAACCTGAAATTCAACAAGCCGGAACTCTCCATCGAAATCGACCGGGACCGGGCCCGTGCATTGGGTATCAATGTACGCGATATTGCCGAAAACCTTCAGCTGTATTTCAGCGGTCAGCGGTATGGTTATTTCATCATGAACAACAAACAATATCAGGTTATCGGGCAGGCTGACCGGCAGTCACGCGATAAGCCGCTCGATCTGAGTTCGATCTATATCCGCAATAACCAGGGAGACCTGATCCAGCTCGACAATGTGGTGACCTTAAAAGAACAAAGCAATCCTCCGCAGTTATACCGGTACAACCGCTATATCTCCGCGACGGTTTCGGCCCAGCCGGTAAAAGGTGTGACCCTGGGACAGGGAATTGCCGAGATGCGGCGAATCGGTAAGGCGACTTTCGATGATTCATTTTCATCGGCATTGTCGGGTACTTCAAAGGAATTCGAGGACAGCTCGGGTAGTTTGTTGTTTGCCTTACTGCTTGCCCTAGTTTTGGTTTTTCTGATCCTCGCCGCACAGTTTGAAAGCTTCGTCGATCCCCTGATCATCATGTTCACGGTTCCGCTTGCTCTTGCAGGAGCCTTGTTGTCACTCTGGTTTTTCGGACAGACCCTCAATATATTCAGTGAGATCGGTGTGATCGTTCTCATCGGTATTGTAACGAAAAACGGAATCCTGATTGTTGAATTTGCCAATCAGCGAAAGGCCGACGGACTGCCTTTAAAAGAGGCCGTCATTGATGCAGCCACCCGAAGATTACGACCCATCCTGATGACCAGTCTCGCAACGGCTCTGGGAGCGTTGCCTATTGCACTCGCACTGGGTGCTGCTTCCCGCAGCCGCGTCCCGATGGGGATCACCATCATCGGCGGGTTGATCTTTTCGCTGATACTCACCCTGTATGTTATACCTGCTCTTTACACCTATCTTTCGGGAAGGATTAAGGTGCCGAATCACAGTCCCGAACCTGTTGTGAACAAAACAATCACCGACCCTTCCGGAGCATAAAATCTATGAACCCATCATCCTTTATATATACCTTGCATATTCCCGCACAACGAAAGGTTATTCATTCTCCGGAATTTGATGTCCCCAGGCCGGGAATGCGACCGGCTCCATACAGTTATTCGCCGGGTGTTACGTGCGTATTGATTTTTCTCATGGGGCTCGGTATCTTCATGCTGAATCCGGTTCCGGCCAATTCCCAGGAATCCATGACGCTTCAGAAAGCCCTGCAGGTCGCTCTTGAAAACAATTATGGAATCCTGCTTCAAAAGAACGAAGCCAAAGTGGCCGGAAACAACAACACCCTGGGCAATGCCGGATTTCTGCCTTCAGTGGCGCTTGACGTAACATTGAACAACACCATCAATACGACGCACCAGGAACAATTCAGCGGCACGGTGAAGGACGTGAACAACGCCAAAAACAACAGCCTGAATGCAGGAGTGGCGCTTGACTGGACTGTATTCGACGGGCTCAGAATGTTCGCTACAAAAAAAATGCTGAACATCCTGGAAGAGTTGGGTAACAATGGCACAAAAATCGTGGTTGAGGGCACCGTTTCCGATGTCAGCCTTACCTGGTACGGAATGATCCAGACCGCCAAACTTGTTAAAGTAGCCCGGGAAGCGGCAGATCTCTCTTTGCAGCGAAAACGGATTTCTGAGGCAAAAGTATCCATCGGATCCGGATCGCAACTCATGTTGCTTCAGTCAACTGTTGATTTGAATGCCGACAGCACCCGGCTTTTGCAGCAGCAGGTGGCTCTTGCCAACCTGAAAGTCGATTTCAACCGGATTTTATCACGCGATGTCGGGAGTGATTTTGAGATTGACGAATTCATCACGATAACCAAACCTTTGCCTTTCGATCTGTTATGGGGTCAGGCACAAAAGCAAAATACGCAACTGATCGCTGCCCGGTTAAACCAGCAATATGCCAGCTCCTGGGTACGACAAGCCGAGGCCGACCGTTATCCGCAACTGGATCTGTCGGCCGGATACAGCTACGGAACATTGAATTCCCAGACCGGATTCCTGAAATTCAACAGGAGTTACGGATTATCTTATGGTCTGACCCTTTCCTATAATCTTTTTAACGGGTTCAATGTGAACCGGGCTGTTAAGAATGCAAAAATTGTCCTGAATTCGGGTGAGATCGAAGTGCAGGATGCCACGCTGTCGCTCCATGCAAGTCTTCTGAAAACGTACCAGGAATTTCAGGCGAATATCCGGATTGTGGAACTACAGGAAAGCAATGTCAAAGTGGCCCGGGAAAACGTGACCATCGCATTCGAGAAGTACAAGCTCGGCACGCTAAACGACATTGAACTTCGCGAGATTCAGCAAAAGCTCATCGATGCCGAGTATGAGCTTATCTACGCCCAGTTCGAAGCAAAAAAAGCCGAGGTGGAAATTTTACGGCTTACCGGTCAATTGACCTTACCCGAGTAATCACGGAACCATGTTGCACTGCTTTATGGCAAAAGGCTTTGATTTTGCCGGCAGATGTCGTATCTTTGTGTATGCGGTACCATCCCACGCATAGATACTGCCGGCTTCATGCCGGGATTTAAAGAAAGGAGGTTCATTATGGAAAACCTGCTGCGTGAATATCTGGAAAAAGCATTCACTGAGAGGACGTTACCACACAATGATCCGAACGGTCCGGTTGTGACCATTTCCCGGGAGTTTGGATGTCCGTCGAAGCTGGTTGCACAGAAACTGACAGAAATCCTGAATAAAATACCGGGCTCCGGAATCCCTTACCCCTGGCAATATATCAACAAGGAGATTGTGGAAACCATGGCCAAAGAACTCGATTTGAAAACGGTTGAGGTCAACTATCTGCTGAGTTCAGGAAAGAAGGGAGTTCTGGAAGATATTATGGCATCGTTTTCACCCTTATATATCAGTGATCACCGGATCAGGAAAACAATCACGAAAGTGGTCAACGAAATTGCACTCAGGGGGCATATTGTCATTGTGGGAAGGGGAAGTGTCGCGGTTCTTCACCACAGGCCGAACACCCTGCATATACGGTTGCAGGCGCCTCTTGAGTGGCGTATTCCTGAAATTTGTAAACTGCGCGATGTCGGAGAACCTGAAGCGCTAAAGCTGGCGCGCGAAATGGATAAAAAACGCACGATGCTGATCGAATTGCTTTACGGGGAAGCTTATGATCCCTATCTTTTCGATATCTCACTAAACTGTCAGACCCTTTCACAGGCGGAGATCGTCCAGACCATCATAGGTTCCATGAGGTCCCGGCAGATGATTCCGTAAATTCACCCTCAAACCCCAACTTTTGAATGAAAATCAACGTACTGCTTTTTCTGTCGGGATGGATTATGACCTTTCCGGTGATGACAGGATTTTCTCAATCTTCCGTCCGGGTTGACAACCATGTCAGATGTAGTGAAATCAAGGATGCCTGCCGGCATGCATGGAACGGTTACCTTACCTATGCAAGAGGTTACGATGCACTGAAACCCATCAGCAAAACAGGTAAGAACTGGTACAGCCATTCAATGCTCATGACTCCCGTGGATGCCTACGATACCTTTGTGTTGTTGGGAATGAAAAAGGAGGCCCGGACCGCTAAAAAGATGATTTTGGAAGGACTCAACTTCAATCTGGATCAGGAGGTTCAGGTTTTTGAAGTAACCATACGGCTTGTGGGCGGACTCATTTCGGCTTATGAGATTTCGGGGTGTAAAAGATTTCGTGATTTAGCCGTGGATCTGGGTCGCCGTCTTCTTCCGGCATTTCACTCTGAAACCGGTATGCCCTATCGTTTTGTCAACCTGAAAACAGGGAAAACACACGACCCGCTGAGTAACCCGGCTGAGATCAGTACCTGCCTTTTAGAGTTCGGGAAGCTGACCGGATTTACCGGGGATTCTGTTTTTTACCGGACGGCAAAGAAAGCCGCATTTGAGGTTTTCCGGCGCCGGTCGGACCAGGATCTGGTCGGCACCGTAATCGATGTAAATAGTGGTGAATGGATCAACAAAGAGAGTCAGATCGGAGCCCGGATCGATTCCTATTATGAATATCTTTACAAAGCCTGGTTGTTGTTTGGCGACGAAGATTGCCGAAGAGTCTGGGAAATCCACAACCGTGCCATCAAGGCACATCTGTTGACCCGGGTATCGTCGGGGTGGTATTTTACAAGGGTGGATATGCGATCGGGCCGGGAGACCGCTCCGCTTTACGGGGCGTTGGATGCCTTTTATGCCGGGATTCTTGCATTGTCGGGGGATACGGTAACTGCGGCCGGCATTCAACAGGGAAACTACGCTATGTGGACCAAATTCCTTATAGAACCCGAGGAATTCAATTTCAGAACCGATTCGATAACCGATCCGGCTTATCCCCTGCGTCCTGAAAATATTGAGAGTTGTTTTTACCTGTTCCGGATGACCGGGAACGTCAAATACCGGGAGATGGGGGCGCGGATGATCGACGATATTCTTACAAAATGCAAAACCGATGCCGGTTATGCTGCCGTGAAAGATGTGAGAACGATGACATTGACCGATTCGATGGAGAGTTTTTTTCTTGCCGAGACCCTGAAATATGCATTCCTCCTGTTTGCCCCCGGCGAAAATCCTGATCTGAAAATGTTCGTTTTCAATACCGAAGCCCATCCATTCAGGATCGTGCGAAACGATTGATCTTAAAGGTCTCCGCTACCGGTAAACACAAAATACACTGATTTTCCTTTCAAATTCACCGGCTCCCCCATTACAGGCGTTTGTCATTGTGACGGCTTTTCCCTATCTTTGCCTGATAATCTACCAGTTTGACATTTCACGATTTCGGTTTTGAAGCGCGTTTGATCGAAGGAATTGAGGCGCTCGGGTACAAACAGGCTACTCCCATACAGGAGCAAGCCATACCGGTTATTTTAAAGGGACAGGATCTGATAGGGGCCGCGCAGACCGGAACCGGAAAGACCGCGGCCTTTCTGCTCCCTGTGATCCAACAGATAATGACCCTTCCGCATGATAATACGATCAGGGCACTGATCATCGTTCCCACCCGGGAGCTTGCCATGCAGATCGATCAGCAGATGGAGGGTTTGTCATATTTTACCCCGGTCAGTTCCATCCCGGTGTACGGAGGAACCGACGGGGCCTCATTTTCGCGGGAAAAACAGGCGCTTTCCAATGGCGCCGACATGGTTATTTGTACCCCGGGACGGATGATCGCCCATCTCAATATGGGTTACGTGAACTTCGGAAGTATTCAATATCTGATCCTCGATGAGGCCGATCGAATGCTTGATATGGGTTTTCATGAAGATATCATGAAGATCATTTCCTATGTTCCTGCTGACCGGCAAACCCTGATGTTCGCTGCCACCATGCCGGGAGAGATCAGGGAACTTGCCCGGAAAATATTACGCGACCCGGTTGAAATAAACATTGCCGTTTCAAAACCGGCAGACAACATTTTGCAACTGGCATACTCGGTTTATGAAACTCAAAAGATTGCCCTGGCCGAGTACTTACTGAAGGAACTGAAGGGAAGGTCGGTACTGATTTTCTGTTCCACGAAGAGCGCAACAAAGCAACTGACCGCTGCCTTAAAAAAATTACACCTTCATGCCGAAGAGATTCACTCGGATCTTGATCAACCGGCACGGGAGGCGGTGCTGATGAAATTCCGCAACAAGGCGCTGGATATCCTGGTTGCCACCGATATTGTATCGAGAGGGATCGATATCGACGATATCGACCTGGTATTGAATTATGATGTGCCCAACGAAGGTGAAGATTACATTCACCGGATCGGCCGTACTGCCCGGGCGAGTTCCAGGGGTGCTGCCATAACGCTTATCAGTGAAAAGGACCAGCGGAAATTCGCGGTGATCGAACAGTTGCTCGGAAAACCGGTTTACAAAGGGACTTTGCCCCTCTTCCTTGGAACCGGACCGGTCTTTAATCCAAAAAATAAGACCGGAAAAAGTAACCGGGTCAAAAAAAAACAGGGAAAATGAAAACCGGTTTTTAAAAAGATTTTGTTTTACTATGGTTTTTTATTCATATCTTTGCAGCTATTATTTATTAATTTTAATATTTTTATGAAAACTGGAAAAGTAAAATTCTTTAATGAGTCAAAAGGATTTGGATTTATTATGGACTCGGAAACAGGCAAGGAATATTTCGTTCACGCCTCTGGTTTAATCGACCGCATCAAGGAAAACGACGACGTTACCTATGATCTTACCGAGGGAAGAAAAGGATTAAATGCTGTAAATGTTAAACTGGTATAGGCTTAACCACAAAGGATTTTAATCTTACAGTGAGGGTGACTCAAAAGTTGAGTCGCCCTTTTTTTCACCCCTCCGGATTATCGGTTTTCCAGCGAGCTTCCAAAATCCGGTAAGGGTATTTTGTTATAAGTTGGTGCGCATTGGGACAGGAGGTCCGATGAATTTTGATTCCCTGGGTGATGCTGACAAAAGCAAAAATATTTGTTCCGGGAACAGGGTCGCAGCAGCGGGCAAACTGGTAATGCAACGACTTGATAGCGGGGTCGATGATCACGAAGTCCTCTTTCCCGGCCCTGATTTCCGAAACACTCTCAGCAAATGAAGGTTCGGGCGTCGGAACAGCAGGCGAAGGTTCGGGCTCTGTTTCTGAAAGCGCTTTCTTTATTTTACTGAGATCTCCACGGCCTTCACCAAACCGCTGGTATAATTCCAGGATGTTTTCACAACCAAAGAAGGCGGTAAGTTTATTCACAATAGGATCGGTGAACTCAAAGCCGAGTTGAAGCACTTTATTTTTCAGGATCTCCTTGCCATAATCTGAATCCTTGTAAGCTTCCATCTTCAGGGCATGCTTAACGCGGGCCAGATTCCGGGGACTTTTTACAATTTCCAGCCAGCCTTTGTTGGGTTTCTGGTTTTTGGATGTCAGGATTTTTACGGTATCTCCATTCATCAGGGTGTATCGTAGCGGAACCATTTTACCATTAACGATCGCCCCGGTACATGTGGATCCGATCTCCGAATGGATTTCGAACGCAAAATCAAGGACCGTATAGCCGAATTTCAACTTTTTCAGATCCCCCTTCGGTGTAAAAATGAAGATGTCGTCGGTATAGAGCGCTTTTTTCTCCAGGCCGGCAAGTTTATCATGAAGCCCTTTTTCAGGTTTTTCGAGGATTTCCCTGAGCCGGGCGAATAAATCCCCTGTTTCAGCCTTGCCATCGCCTTTATATTTCCAATGTGCCGCGTATCCCATTTCCGCGACCTCGTCCATCCGCCGCGTCCTGATCTGGACTTCGACCCATCGTCCATCAGGCCCGATGACGGTGGTGTGTAACGATTCATAGCCATTTGTTTTGGGAAATGAAATCCAGTCACGCAGCCTTCTCGGGTTGGGGGTATAGATGTCGGTGACCAGTGAATAGACCTTCCAGCAATCGGCAGGCTCATTTTCGACCATCCGGTTTATGATGATCCGGATGGCAAAAAGATCGTACACCTTTTCAAATTCTACCTTCTGGGTGGTCATTTTCCGGAAGATGGAAGGAATTGATTTGACCCGGCTTTTAATCTCACAATCAAATCCCGATTCCTTTAACCGGCGGGCAATGGGCCGGATGAAATCGCGGGTGTACTGATCCCGGTTGGTTTTGGTTTCGGCCAGTTTTTGTTCAATGGTATGGTAAACAACCGGATCGGTGAAATGCATGACCCGGTCTTCGAGTTCATTCTTTATCTGGTAAAGACCCAACCGGTGTGCAATCGGGATGAAAAGAGCCTTTGTTTCACCGGCAATCATACACTGCTTTTCAGGATCATAACCCGCAATATGCCGCATATCGTAAAGCCGCATGGCAAGCCGGATCATCAAAACCCGGATATCGTCCGACAAGGTGGTTATCAAACCGATGAAATTCTCCCGGTTGGTGTTATATTTTGTGGTATCGATCCGCTCCAGTTTCCGGATGCCATTGATCAGCGTCCAAACCGTAAGTCCAAATTCCTGAACGATCACCTCTTTTGAAACCGCGTCCTTATCGGTCACATTTTTAAGGATGCAGCAGAGTACCGGTTCCTCTCCCAGCCGCATCTCGTCCAGTATGATCCGGGCCGTTTCGACTACCATATTGGCATGCCCGGCTTCTCCGCTGGTGTCGGCCTGATTCAGCATCAGCCCAAAGGCTTTACGCAGCAGGTATTTTGAACCTGAAAGCTCATGCCGATCAAGCAGTTGATCGAAGGAGGAAGGATTATGACTTTGAACGGAAGTATTGTTGACCATAATGACATCGAAAATACAACAAAAAAGGCGGCCTTTTGAGCCGCCCTCTTAAATATTGAACAAAGCTGGAGTTTTTGATGCCGGCAGGTCTTTTCAGCTACAACCACAGGTATACGGTTCCGGATTGGTTATGGCGTTGCCAATCGAGCTTGTATTTTGTCGGACATTCGCCGCCCGTAACGGGTTGATTGTTGCTGTCGTAGCCAAAGGTCATGGTTGCCGATTTTGAATCAGCCGGGATGGTATGTTTTTTAATGCCCGATACAGGATCCCAGTCACAAACCTGACGGTGAACCACCGGTTGGAGGATTTGGGTATAGAATTGTTCGCCGTGCCGGTTAATCCCCCAAACGACCAGATTGTTGTAGGTTCCTTCATCGCCGAAACCGTCGATGGTCAGGATCAGATTTTCGGGTGGGTTACCTGTGTAGGTTTTCTGACGGGCTACACTCCAGGTCTTGAAGGTGCTGTCGGGAAATTTCACAGTCACGTGACCGCGGGTGCGATGAACGATTGAATTTATCCCGCTACCCAGTTGCCAGATCAATCCTCCCGACACATTGGTATGTACTTTAACACCGTTCAGCGTAATGGTGCGTTGTGTCCGGATCCTTTTAATATTGAAGTTGATATGACGAACCATGACGGTGGCTCCGGTTTGATGCCATTGGGTTCCGACATGTTTTTTAATTTCAACAATTCCCCTGCGATAAATGGTTCCCCGGCAATTTAAACCATGGTAACTGATGATGATGGTGAGGGTATCGTTGACAATAGAAACAGAATCAATATTGGCGTTGCAGGGCCGCAGGGAGGTCGATTTCAAATTTCCTTCCGCAAGGAGCTGATCAACGTCATTCATCGATTCATCCATGGCCTGTTCCATATCCTCTTCATCGCGTGAAAGCTGCTGAAGTGAAGATGAATCGGTCGGGTCGGAGTTTTTATCCTTTTTACAAGAGGTGAAGGTCAGGGAAAAGGCTGTGACCAGGAGCAGGATCATCGTTACAAAATTTCGCGTTTTCATGAGAATGAGTTTTATTAGACCTGATTTAAATTTCTGTTTAATGGTTATACACGTAATTTGTCGGGAACCCTGACCTGAATTGAAAAATTATTTTGATGCCCCGACAATGATCGACAATTCGGTCACGGAGCAAACCCCGAAAAAGCCGGCTGCTCCCCCGCTGAGATTGGTAGTCACGTTGGATGCCGCCGTTGTGAACAAACCGCCTGCCCAATTGGTTTCGAGGAGCAATTCTCTGACAAATTCAGCATGTTCGGGCGTCAGCGAATATCTTCGTTCGGTGATTACGGTCCCTTTCGGGAAGCAGACCGCTTCCATGATGGGCGCAAATAGTTCGCTTACATCGAGGGTCGGCAGCGTGTAAAAAAGCAACCGGGCATGTGTTTCAAGGGAATCCGCCGTTGTATATCCATTCACTTTTGACCAGTCAATAAGTACCTCCCACATGGCCGGAGATCCGGTGTTGAAGCTGTTGGCGACCCAGTCGATATAATACAATCCGGTGGCCTCGTTTTTCAGGTATATTAACTCTCTGAAAAAAGATCCCTCCGTCATGGCAGATCTTGCGGTAAAAACCTGATCCTGAACATAGATCTGGAGGGTGTAGTATTTCCCCGGTAGCGCCGAAAAGTATCCGGGAGTGCTATAGTGACCCGGCCCGGTAAGCTGCTCGGTCAGAACCCAGGCCGAATCCTCATTGCTGAGCAGCAGGGTTGCCCCCGACACCGGTTCAGGTGTCTGATTCAGATCCTCAACCGATCGGGTGAGAACAATGGTGTGAACTTTCACTTCATCCGTGAGAATCCCATCCACCACAAGTTTACGACCCGCGGTATGTTCCAGGTTCCACACCGTTTCTTTCACACATCCGGTAAGGAATAACAGCCCTGTGATCAATGGCAGCACAGGAAACTTCAGGTACCTGAGGATTGCCCATTCATGAAACCCTCCCGTCAGATACATCTTGTATTTTGTTATTTCCTTCACGTGCATCAGAATTTGAAAATATAATTAACAGAGGGAATGATACCCGCCACAGAGATGGTGGTCGGCACCAGTTCATAGTTTCCCTCCAGGTTTGCAGGAACGACAAAGTTTCCCTGGTCGTTGATCATTTTGTTAAAGTTCACTGAAAAGGGATTCAACCGGCCGTAAACATTGTAGAGGGTCAATGCCAGGCTGTGTTGATACCTGTTACCGGGTTTGTTAAAAATATAGGTTGCCGACAGGTCGAGACGGTGGTAAGCCGGCAGCCGGTCGTTGTTCCGGTCGCCGTAAAGCGGAACGGAATATCCGTTGTAATAATAAAATCCTACCGGTGTCGTGGTGGCGGCCCCGGAGAGGAATATCCAACCTGCAGAAAAACACCAGTGTTTTTTATCGTCGAATGAAAGATTGATACTTACATTGTGAGGTCGGTCGTACATCAGCGGGTAGGATTGCCCTCCGTTTATTTCGGAAGTTTCGGCAAAAGCACGTGACCAGGTATAGGCAATCCATCCCGTGAACTTACCGGCATTCTTGCGAAGCATGAGTTCCACTCCATAGGATCGGGCTGTACCAAACCGCAATTCGCCTTCGATCAGCGGATTGAAAAGCAGGTTGGCATGATCCCGGTAATCGGGATGATCATGAAACCATTTGTAGTAGCCTTCGACGGTAAAAGTCAGACCGGGAACCGGGAACTCACGGAAATAACCCAACGCCACCTGGTCGGCCGTTTGCGGAGGAATGTCGGGGCCACAGGGGATCCAGATATCAAGCGAGGTAAAAGGGCTTGTAGAGGTGGAAAGAAGTTGCAGGAACTGGGTGGTCCTGCTGTAACTGGCCTTGAGATTCGCGTGTTGGTTGATCATAAACTGAATACTGACGCGGGGTTCAGGACTGAAGGCAACCGAGTAGGATTCAAGGTTGCTGTAGTTAATGGTATCGATGACCTGATGGGTCTGATTGAAATAATACACCGTCGATGGCCCGATATCCTGCCAAACCGGCAGCCGGAGCCCGTAACGGAGCATGATCCGGTTACCGATCCGTTGTTCGTTCGAGATATACCAGACATATTCGAACGACTGAGCCCGGGAGACTTCGGGAGCAGGCGATGCATCTGACTTATCGGAAATGACATTCCCGGGATTGGTTTGGTGCCAGGTTATCTCAAGACCGCTGCGGACGGTATTTGCCGGATTGGGGTACCAGGTAACATCGGTTTTCAGGGTCACGTTTGAGATGGAGGAGTTCCATGATCCTTGTTGTTCCTGTGGAAGATCGAGGGTATAGGAATAATGACTGTAGTTCAGCGTTGTATTTGAAAACAGCCGGTTATGGTAAAGATGATTCCAGCGCAGCGTAGCCGCGGCATTCTGCCATCTGATCCCGGATGCGTTCACCTCCCCGTCGGAAAACCGGCTGAACATATCCTTCCCGGTATAACCCGTCAGAAAAAGCCGGTTTTTATCATCAATGATATAATTCAGCTTGGCATTGATATCGAAAAACCGGGAATAAAATTCGTTCTCGAAGATTGAAAGATAATTCATCCAGTCGAGGGAAGAGAGGCGGCCCGACAGAAAAAAAGATCCCCTGTTTTTCACGATCGGACCCTCGGCCGTGAGGCTGGTCGCGTAAGGGCCTATATTTCCTGAAAAACCGAATTGCTTCATGTTGCCTTCCCGGGCTTTGATATCGATTACAGAGGAGAGGCGTCCGCCGTAGCGGGCCGGGAAATCTCCCTTGTATACCTGAACTTCATTGATGGCATCAGGTGAAAAGGCGGAGAAAAAGCCAAAGAGATGGGCCGGGTTGTAGATGGGAACCTCATCCAGAAGCAACAGGTTCTGATCGCAGTTGCCCCCTCTTACATAATACAACGCAGATCCGTCGCCATACGTCTGAATACCCGGTACGGCCTGTAATGCTTTCAGAAAATCGAGATCTCCGGCGAAACCGGGAAGTCGCGAAAGGGATTTCCTGTTGAATCTGAATCCGCTCATCTGAAGATTGTGTATGTTATTTCCCGATTCCTCCGCGATGATCTCAACCTCCTTCATCTCCACATTCGTCTCTTCCATTTCGAGCGAAAGACGTGTATTTGCATTGAGTTCAATATTTTTTTCCACCTCCTGAAAACCGAGATACGAATAGATTATCCGGCAGGGCCCCTCCGCGAGGGTCAGGGAGTAAAAACCATAACCATTGGTCACCGCTCCAACCCCGGTGCCTTTCAGATAAACATTGGCGCCGATCAGGGCTTCGCCACTTCCCTTGTCATAGAGAAACCCGTAAAGGGTGAAATGCTTTTTGTTTTTTTTACCAACCGGTCCCTGATCGGTGGATAATTTCACGACCGGCCTGATGACCACCTGCTTTTCAACGACCGAATACGTAAGACCATGACTCTGAAGGAGATCGCTCAGCGCCTCATCGACAGGCCTGTTCCTGACATTCAGGCTGACCAGCAGATCGCCGGGAACCGATTGTGAATTGTATGAAAAATTAATGCCGGTGCGCCGTGAAATATCTTCCAACACCTCTTTCAGGGGTTTCCGATGCGCCTTCAGGGTGATTTTTTGATGAAGATCCTGGGAACAGAGGGTACCCGGCAGAAGCGTTGTCAGCATGAGGATCAGAAAACGAAAGCGAACGGAAGGGCGGGGAATCCTTTTCCGGTAAGGAGCGCATCCGGATTGTTCTTTCAGGCCGTCACCAAACAGTCCGGTAATCCTTATGCGGATGGCTGATCGCATCATTTACGATCCTTACCTGAAATCACATATCCGGTTCCGGAGGTTGTGATCCGGATATCGAGGGTTGCGGAGAGGACCTTTAACACCGAGGTCAATGATTGTTTATCAAAGGTTGCCGAAATCCTGCAATCGTTCAGCGTGTCACCGGCAATCACGATGTTGCTCCTGTAAACGCTTTGAAGAACCCGAACAACATCTCCCAGGGCGGTATTGCTGAATACGATGTGCCTGGTTTTCCAGGCAAGATAGTTGATATTCTGATTCTCCGATTTCAGGATCATATAGTCTTCCGTGGCAACTTCGGCCCGTTCGCCCGGTAACAGCACGGTCATCCTTTCGGGGCGGGGCTGATAAAAAACTTTAACGCATCCCTTTTCAAGGATGATCTCCTTACAATCGTCGGGAGTTCTTGTATTTACGAAAAAAGAGGTGCCAATGGCCCTGATCCTGACATTTTCGGCAGTTATCGTGAACGGTTTTGAAGGATCGCGGGCAACTTCAAACCATGCTTCTCCCTTCAAGGTTACATTCCTGAGATATCCCTGAAATTCCGTCGGGTACGACAGCGATGATCCCGCGTTGAGGGTAACCCGGGTGCCATCGGATAAGGTAAGTTCCGTCATTTTTTCAACAACGGCAACCAGAGTCCGGGATTCCGATGAACTATTCCGGAAAAAGAGAAATGCAGGCAGCGCCAGAATCAGTAAACCGGCAGCGATGCTTAACGACCAGGCGATCCATCCCGGTCTTTTAACCTGTTCATTCTGCCTAAGGCGCACGACCTCCCGGTTCGTTTCGCGTACACGGGCCGGATCGATTTTCGAGGTTATCTGTTGCCATTCCTGATCCAGGTCGGGCACTGCATCCGGGATCGTGTCCTGAACTTTGTGCCAGAGTTTTGTGACACGGGTAAATTCACTCGCGTGATCGGGATGGGATTCAACCCAACCCGTCAGAACCTGAATTTCACCGGGTGTTATTTCACCTGATAAATATCTAACAATCAGGTCAGTATAATATTTTTCATCCGCATCCATTGGGTTATGATATTAATGATACACCTGATAAACAGTTTACCCTGATCCGGTATAAAATAATCTTCATCATAGTTCATCCGGCATTTATAATGATCCATACCAGGATCGTCAGAAATTCGGCGAGTCTGGAACGAAGGTGTTGAAGCGCTCTCGACATCTGGGTTTCGACGGTCTTAACCGAAATATGCAATTTATCGGCAATCTCCTGATATTTCAGGTGATCGTGCCGGTTCAACAGGAAGATCTCGCGGCACTTTTCGGGAAGGTCGCTGATGGCAGCGTCGATGTGTTGTTTCAATTCGGCTTCCACGAGCCTGTCACGGGTATAGTCCATACAATCGGCAGGCGGATTTTCAAGCAAAAGCAGCCGGTCGCTGAATTTTTTGTGATCCCGGAGATGGTTCAGACACCGGTTTCGAACCGTGGTTGAAAGATAGGCGGGGATATTTTTACCGGGGTCGATCGCAGATCTTTTTTCCCAAAGAGCGACAAAAGCATCCTGTACGATCTCACGGGCCGATTCAAAATCCTTCACATAAAGATGGGCAAACCGGCACAGCGAAACGAAATGTTCCCGGAACAGGGATTCCAGCATTTGTTCGTCAAATTCACGAGACACCTCCATAGGCATATTTCTTCCGGTAAGGGAAGCGGGATTGAAATGGTTGCTAAAGTACGAAATGATGCAATATCACCTGCGGGTTGCGCGGGACAGGTCTTTGCTCCCGGAATCAAGAAACTTCGGTGTACAGAAACCGTTTGATTTTCTGGGTAGCCGTTTTCTGGAACGGATCGGGCTGGCTGACCACCAATTGCAGTTGTGAAAATTTATTGACCCGGGCGTTGACATAAATAATCAGTTCCCGGCGGTACTCCTCGATCTTCTGTTCCACGTAATTGGACATCTCTGTTTTCAGATAATTGTACCGTTGTTCGATCTCTTCACTATTGAAATGGACATACGCGACCAGTCGTCCTTTCTTCTCGACCACGAGGGATTCAAGGACATACCTGAAATTATTGATCACGGATTCGATATCTTCAGGATAGACGTTTTCGCCATTGGAACGTACGATCACGCTCTTCACGCGCCCCTTGATGTAGAGGTACCCGTTCTCATCCAATACGCCAAGGTCGCCCGTCTTCAGCCATCCATCCGGATTCATGATCTCACGGGTCATTTCGGGTTCCTTGTAGTAACCCTTCATGATGTTGGGCCCTTTTACCCAGATTTCTCCCTCCCCTGTACCGGCATCGGAGCGCTCGATTTTAATCTGGACCTCTTTGCAGACCGGACCGGTGGATTGCAATTTCGGATTCCCGGGATTGAAACCCGCCAACAATGGGGCGCATTCGGTCAATCCATATCCTACGGCATAAGGGAACCTTCCTTCAATGAGAAACCGTTCGACTGTTTTATTCAGTTTCGCGCCTCCGACCCCGAAAAATCTCACCTGTCCGCCGAAAGTCTTTTTAAGTTTCCCGGCTGCAACACGATGAAGTACTTTACGAACGGGAGGCATCGCGTATAAAAGTTTTAACGTCGCATTTTTGGTAAATGTGGGAAGAATCTTATTCCGGAATATTTTTTCGATGATCATCGGCACCGTCAGGATGGTGGTGGGCCTGACTTCCTGCAAGGCCGGGAGCAGGATGGATGGTACGGGCGGCCGACCCAGGAAATAGACCGAGGCTCCCCGGTACATCGGAAGGATCAGTCCCAGTGTGTTTTCGTACGTATGCGAAAGCGGCAGGATCGACAGAAACCTGTCGGATTCAACAATATGCTGAATCTCAAATCCCTGAATAGCATTAAAACAAACATTCTTGTGGGTCAGCATGACCCCTTTCGGATTGCCTGTCGTACCCGAAGTATAAATGATGGCAGCCAGGTCGTCTTCATTCACGGCATAATCATGTCCGGGTTCTGCTTCCGGGTCAAAGGCAACATTATCCTCCCTGCTTCTTAAAATATTAAAGTCATCCACGCCGATTACTGTTTGCAAAAATGGCGTGGAGAGTCCGTCAATCTTATGTTTTAATCCTTCCGAAACAAAAACCGTTTTAACCTCGGCGTGTTCCAGCAATTTGGCTATTTCAGTAGTCAGAAATTCGGGAAGCAGCGGAACAACAACGGCCCCCATGAAGGTGGTAGCAAAATAGGCGATCGCCCAGTTAGGCTGGTTCGAACTCAGGATGGCGACTTTATCGCCTTGTTTTGTACCTGTTTGTTCCAGAAGCGTCATCAATGCCCGGATACTTTTCCCGGTCTGCCGGTAGGTCATCGGTTTCGATCCGACCAGCGCCAGCGCATCCCGGTCTCCATGCCTTAACAATGTTTCCGCGAAAAAGTCCGGAAGGGTCAGTCTTTGATTTTGTTTCATCAGGTATCGGCCTTAATAAATGACCCCCGTCAAGCGTTTGAGGGGGCCGCTTCAAGGATTTTCCGGGTGCAAAGGTACGATAAATATCGAAACTATTACATGATTCCTTTCGGGACAGAAAATCCGGCAGCCGGCTGCATTTGCACAACGGATAAATTCACCATCCCGCTATTTCGTTATTTCGCCATTTCCCTGTCGTGTAATTTCACCATTTACGCACGATAATTTTAATTTCTTCGGGTGTTCGTGATTGCTTCGCAATTCGCTACAATTTTTGGTTATACTTTTATCAATTTTACGATTACATAAAACTGAAGGAATTTCCTCAATTTAAAATGTTTCCTCAAAAACCGTATTACCTTTGCATAGTTTCCGGATTAAGCAATGAACTTAATCCTGACGAAAATGAAAAAGCTCAGACAAATTGCAACGATCCTTTTTTTCGCCCTGCCGGTATTTATGAAAGCGGAGGTAAAGGAGATTCCGTTTACCTTAGATGACCGGGACAGGATTATCCGCACTGAGAAAGAAGTCTCTTCCCTGAGATCCGAGATGAATGCCCGCTTTGAGTTCGTTGATAAACGTTTCGATGCTGTTGACAAGCGTTTCGACCAGTTATTCAATTTTTTATGGGCCATTATCGGGATCTTCACCACCATGATGGTATCGGTACTGGGTTTCGCTTTCTGGGACAGAAAACTTTCGCTCGCACCTTTGAAGAAAGACAACATGAAACTTCTCGAAGTCCTGCGGGATTATTCCGATCACCAGCCAAAACTCCGCGAGATCCTTAAAAACGCCGGATTGTTGTAATAGCGCGTAATCCTTTCGAAGGGTATCGTATAATAAAGCCAGAATCATAAAATAATAGGTCAACTCGGGATTGCATTATTTCTTCTTTTTGACTTTTATCTTTGACAATTGTATGATCATCCGTTTATCAGGACTCATCACTCCTGCTTGTTTTTATGACCGATAAATGGATGGTGACGGCAACGGAGATCGCGATTAAAAAGATTTTCAGCCACAGCCAGGGGACAATGAAGATGGCCGAGAACAGGGTTGAGCTCCAGGTGAATGCGAGCGCCAGAATTTTGATCCGCAGCGGGATCCCCTTCCCTGCCTGGTAATTCCGCAGGTAATGACCAAAATATTTATTATCCATGATCCAGTGATAGAAACGGTCGGAGCTTCTGTAAAAACAGGCTGCAGCGCCCAATAAAAAGGGGGTGGTGGGAAGCAATGGCAGAAAGAAACCCAGGAAGGCCAGGATGGTAAAGAGCCATCCCGCGCACAGACAGATTATCCGGACCAGAAACGGGTTATTTTTTCGATGCATATTTGAATGCTGTAATGGGTGTACTGTCGTGTTTCATTTTCGAACGGTTTCAGCAGGCCGGTTATTATCTTAACGGATCAAGGCCGCCATTTCGTTTACAAACATATGTTTTTCCAACAATATATCTTGCATCTTAATAAAGAAGTTTGCGATTTCGTCAGGAGTATGCGTAACTTTTGGTATCCGGGAAAAAATCTCATTTACGATTGAACAGGCTAAAAGTATTCCTGGAGAATGTCCTATACTGAAAAAACTATATCCGAATAACTTTATTATGTTCAATATTACTTCCTACATTTGCTATAACCAAAATTAAATGAAGGACCCCGCCGCAAGCAGCGGGGTATCTTAGAACAACGCTAACTGTTTACTGCTATGCAAAATGGTGTACTCTTTCTCTCGACCCTGGTCACGAACGTACCTCGTGATGCTCGATTCGTCACCAAATTTGCTAACCGTATTCACAAAAAATCCATCCGTCCAAAATTCACTACCCCAAAGTTGCTTCTTCACTTCCGGGTGCTTTTGAAAAACCTCTCTCGCTGTGATACTCTTCAAAATAGTGATGATTTGTGTCGCACTCAACTTTGGAACAGATTGAATCAAAAAATGAACGTGATCCTTGTCTGTGCCAATTTCCAGAAAATGTAACTCGTATCTCTTCTTAATCTCCATACAAATCTCTTTCATCGTCTGATCTACTTTCTTGCTGAATACAACTCTTCGATACTTGGCTGGACAAACAAAATGATACAACAATACACTTACATTATGCGATTTATGTATGTACTCGCTTCCGCTCATTCATACAAAGATATAAATTACGCCGCAAGCGGCGGGGAACTAACCCCATAGAGATAAGACCCACCTTCAGCTATCTATTATTCGCCTATTTACATTTACGGCAGCGTATAGGAGCAACAGATCATTCTGGCATTCACCAAACCTGCAAATGTTAAAGGAAAGAAAAGAAACAACAAGTAAACCCCGCACTTGCGGCTGCCGGCCGAACGTTGGCACCAATAAAATGGATGACATGAAACGAATACTAATCATTAGTTCTGAGCCACGCACGAACGCCAAAAATACCCCGAGCCTTATCCTGCCACAGGCATAAAATCCGATTCGACGAATTTATTTTAAACCCCTGACCATGAGAAAAATTTACTTGTTAATCACCCTGACAACACTTTTTATTACGGCGCGGTCGCAGGAAACAAAACCTGATACGGAAGGGAACAAACCCGTGAAGTTCAGCGCCGGCTTGTCCTATTCCTACATGTCGCTGGAGGTGCAATTAGCGAAACTATCCCTCCACTCAGTATGGAGGGATGTTGATCTGGGTACCCATCATGCAACACAGAACGAGATAGATGAGATCAATTCTTTCGTAGAACGAAGCCATAAGGTCAACAACGTGAACGCGGAGTTCGGAATGTCATTGATCAACAATGATCATTCAAAGTGGAGGCTCGGCGGCAAAATTCTGCTCGGTTTGGCACGGTCCTATACAAAGGTCTTAAACACTGCTTCGGAAACAAATGAGGTGGTTTTTGAATCAAAACTGAATCAGCCCTGTTTCGGCCTGGGATTCAATGTGGCCTATTATTTTAACCGCCACTGGGGAATTTCGGTGAAACCTGCTTTTATTTCCACCTTTGGCAAAACCTCCGACATTACCGATCTGATCAACCTGGTTCCGGACAATTATACCCAGACCGGAGCGGATAAGTTCTCCACTTTTTATGAACGGATAAGCCTGCTGGCCAGCTTCACAGCAGGTCCCGTTACTTTTATGGCGGGTCCCGGATTTTACTGGCTCCAGTCAAACCATAACTACCGGATTGAACGCACCAACAACACAACCGGCGAGGTCCTGATCGATGAAACCAGGAGCCTGGCTCGAAACAAATCATTTGTCGACGGCAGTGTTGAAATTGACTGGAGGATCATCAAAACATTCCGGATCTGGGCCTTCGGCGCAATTGGCAATGATCTCCTGGTAAATACCGGGATCAGTTACGGTTTTTAATCGCCCTGCCTTCAAAACCCTGGTTTTCATAAGATTTTAAAAGCGAAAGATATGCGACATAAATTGATCATTATCCTGCTGATGCTGTCAGCCCTTGCAGGAGCCCAAACCATTGTCAACGTGACTCCCGACGGATACTGGAGCGACGGCAATCACACCTGGTTCGACCGCGATGATCCGGTATTCTATTATTACCAGGGAATTGTTTACGTCTTTAACCGGAAATACACCGATGGCACCAAGGCCTGGAACACCTACCTCTATAAATTCAATGTAAAGCATGACAATGCCGCCTTGCAACCATACTACATTGATCCTCTGCACGAGAATGTCATATACTACACATGGGACTACAAAGATGAGTCGGTACCCTACCAGTTCGCCTTCCTGTATCAGAACAGACTTTGGTACAGCAAGGCGGAATACTCCAAAGACCAGCCTCCTCCGTGTTATGTGGATATGTTTTTTCAGCTCCCGCTCGATACCAACCAATACTGTTCATGGAACATCGCTCCCCACGATATCGACTATATGAAAATGGGTGGTTTTCAGTACGACACCAACATGTATTTCGTGGGTACCCAGATCAATGAAGATTTTTCAACCGTCGATGACTGGGCCATCATGGAGTATCATTTCAATAAAAGCGGTAACTATTTTGTTTACTCTAAAATCATGCAAATGCCCGAGATCAAAGGATTTGGACTGGGGGGCATCATCCGGAAACTCGATTCGCTGGGCAATGAATATTTCATGATCAATACCTATACCAAGGGGGGCAACAGTTACCTGGGCAAACTGATCCCGGTCAAGGGAAGCAACGGCTTGTCGTTTAAGTTTATCCAGTACCCCTACCCGCTTAAGAATATTCTGGCATCTACCATGCAAACCGGAACAATCAAGGGAGGGAAAACATCCGATACGCACCCGAATAATCCCGACCGGCTCACCATCGCCGCCATCGACATGAATCAGCAGTCGGACGGCACGCATCAGATTCACTATGTGGAGATGTACTTTGATCGCGACAGCGCCATCATCGGCAATGCAGGGGTGATGACCCTCGATAAATCGCACGCACCGCATAAGGTGAATGATACCTACCGGCTCGTCAGCTGCACGGAGCTGATACCGCAGGACATGTCGGTTGCGATGAGCGGCATAGACGGCTACCAGCAGCGGATGTGGTTTTTCTATCCCGACGATGATCAGCATTTCAAGGCGATCGACTTCAGCTCCGACCTTTGGAGGCTCGATACCACCCAGATCGTCACCAGCACCGATCTTTACGACACCGTCAGCTACAAGGGTATCCGCAGCCTGTGGACCCTGTCGGGTATTATCGATGGTTCACCGCCTGTTGATAATAACTGGGACGTTTGGGAGGCAAAGCATCAAATTGGCACCGGTGCTTCCAGTCTGTCGATTAACTCGGCCAGTATCGCAAAAACGGCAGTTTCGTCGTCGTACCAGGACCAATGGAGTGTAGGATACAGTGTGGACTGGGGAGTGAAGCTTGTTGCATCGCTCAGCGAGGATTTCAAATATTCAAGCCTCTATCAGAACACCGTCACAAAGGCCGTAACGGTTAAAAAATCGGTTCAGCAACAATTTGCGCTTCAACGGAGCAGCCAGCCCTATGGCTTTTATATCTGGACCATTCCCATGATCCGGCGTTATACCTTTTCAGTGTACCCATGGTGGGATAACAACCGCCTCCAATATCCCGTTCCGAATTCCACACAATACCTGTTCCGCGTCATCGGACTCTCCACGCACAATGAACCCATCCCGCTCAACCAGATGCCTTTTCAGGTCAACAATCCCCAAAAAATGCAATCGTGGAGCGATACAGCCCGAATACTTTTAATGTCAAATATTCAGGAGTTCGGGTTATCGCCATCCATGCACCTCGATTGGGATGACGGAACCGCCGGATCGACCTCATCGCTCGATATAAGTCAGGGCTCCTCTTCATCGTACGAATCGACCGTCAACTGGAAAGCAACCGCCAACCTGGGGATTTCGGTTCCGGTCGTTTTCAAACGCAATGTTTCGGCCAGTTACCAGGTGAACTATTCCATGGAGACAACCACAGAGACGGAGATGGACAAAGGCGTTTCAGTTTCGCTGGAAAATTTGACTTCCAAATCGTTGGGTCCCAATCTCAGTTCCCTGAAGATCGATGTGTACTGGCTGAAGCCGGAAAACAATCCGAACTGGTGGTTTTACGACAGCCTGAACGGTCAGCGGCCGTGGTACATCGCCTACAATGTGATCTACTTTGAGGAAACGCTCGCCCTTTTGCATCCCGGTATCGCACAGGTGTTGGACGATCGGGATCTCATGTTCAGCTGGAGGGCTGAAAACGGAGAACTGGGCAACTACACCTTCTTTATTTCCACGTCATCGGTCATTTCGCCCGAAAACACCGTCTTCAGGCAACCGGTGGGCGATTTGACGGCCTTTACGCCAAAGGGTTTTAACCCCGATCCGGGCAGGACCTATTACTGGGCTGTAAGAGGCACCAATAAAAACGGGAATATGGTATGGTCGGAACGGCGAAGTTTTATCGTGAACAGCGAGACCCCGGAAGAGAACCGGCCGAACATCGTGGCACACATCTTCCCCAACCCGGGCAGTCCCGACGAAATCAGGATCGTGGTGCAGGCATCGGACGGTGGACCAGTAAACATAGCGCTTTTCGACATGAACGGGTTGCAGGTAACGGAGAAGACCATTCCCGACGCGGGGCATGCACCTGTAACGGTTTCCTTTCCCGGGCTTCTTCTTTCACCGGGGGTCTATTTTGCCAGAATCGGCAATGAAAAAGGGCAGTTTGTGAAAAAGATCATGATCCACTAACCTAAAAATCACTCCTGTATGCATCGTTATATACTTTTATTGCTGGTTCTTGCAGCGTCGATCAACGCCGGCTCACAGACAAACATCAACATAACCCCCGAAGCCTTGTGGGGCGATGACAACCGGGCCTGGTCACAGTATCCGCCCGCTTTTTATAACTACAACGGGACCATTTTTCTCTTTAATATGAAAGAGAACAGTGATTATGAATATCAGCCCTATGTATACACCTGGAATGTAAATCACGACAACTCGGCGTTACAGCCATGGTATCACGGACCCAATAACGTGAACACCATCGAAGGCTTTGATATTCATCATGAAACCCCGCCGGCCAGCACCTGTGCCTTTGAATTCGGTGGCCGTCTGTGGTTTTATTGCTACAGCCTGAACGGGGACCGCACCTATGGCGACTTTTTTGCACAGATGCCGGTGAAGCAGTCGGATCCTTTCTATTCATTCACCGCCAAACCCTTCAATGATTATTTCACCAAGTATAGCGCCTTCCAGTTCGATTCGAGCCTGATGTTCATCGGCATCGTTTATCAAAAAGGCAATCCCACCGTCAACAACTTCTGGATCGAAGAGTACCGCTATGACTCGGCAAACAATAAGTTTGTGCACAAAAACCTCGCGCAGGTAGTAGATATGCCAGGCAATTTCTTCAGCGGGATCATCCGGCGGCTTGATTCGAACGGTAAAGAGTATATGCTGGTCAACACCTTCGACCTGAATGGGAAATCCTATCTTGGGAAGCTGGTCCCGGGAACCTCCTCCTCGAAATACATCACCTTCACGTATGTTCAGTGTGACATCCCCAGCGCGGCTATGCTGGCCAGCACCCTCCTCCAGGGAACCATCAAGGGAGGAAAATCATCGGATGCCCAACCCCAGCATTCCGATCGCGTTTCGGTTGCCTATATCAGCTCAGGCAAATTGTCGGATGGCACCTATCCTATAAACTATGCAGAATATTATTTTCAGAACGACAATCCGGTAAAGGCCAACTACGGCACGATCACCCTCCCAAAATCAAACGCCCCGCATCCGTCGCCCACCCTCTACACCATCGCCGGCGTGAACGAGCTCGTTCCGCAGGATTACACCACCGAAATACCCGGGATCGACGGGTACCAGCAAAGGAACTGGTTTTTATATCCCGATCACGACTACCATTTTCTGGGCTTTTCACTGACCTCCGATCAATGGCGGCTCGATCCCAACTCGATCGTTTCCAGCCCTGACCTTGCCGATACCGCAACGTACCCCGACATTAACCTGAAAAGCATGTGGTCGCTCTCAGGAATCATTGACGGTGCGCCGCCTATGTCGGTCAACTGGCCGGCGTGGGATACGCTGCATGAACCCTCGACTCCGGCCTCCAGCCTCGCACTTACGCAAAGCTCCACCAACCTTACCGAGATCACCAACTCGTACGAAGATCAATGGAGTTACGGCATGAACATGACCATTTCGAAAGAGGTGATGAAAGTCAAGGTATCCATCGGCGGGGCCTTCGAACATTCCAATGCTTACAAGGCATCGGTTGAGAATAAAACCGTGATCACCCAGAGCTACGGGCGATCATTCCCACTCTATTCTTACAGTCAATCCAATGGCTTCTTCCTCTGGAACATCCCGGAAATCAAAAGATACACCTATTCACTCTACCCCTGGTGGGAAACCAACGCCCTGCAGTACCCGGTCGTCAATTCCATGCAATTCCTATTCAGGACCATCGGATTTTCGGTGACCACACAGGGTATTCCATTGACGTCAGCACCCTTCAACATCCAGAGTGCCAATGACCTGAAATACTGGACGGGGAGCTATCGCCCGTCGGTGGTGCAAAATGCCGCTGCTTACGACCTTCGCCAGGCTATATCGCTCAACTGGGATGCGCACTCCTGCGGCAGCACCGGTCAGCTCGATGTTACGGTTGATTCGACCAGCAGTTTTCAGAACAGTGTTTCGCTGGAGGCATCCGTCAAAGCCGGAATCAATGTTCCCGATGTGTTCAAGCTTCAGGGCAGCACGGGCTATAATGTAGACTTTTCAACCGGAACAACCGTGGAGACCCTTTTTGAAGATCAGATCACTGCTTCGCTCGAGAACCTCTATGATAAAGAAGATGGCACGAATGTGTCATCTGTCGACATCAGCGTTTTCCTGTTCAAGCCCGAACTGAATCCGCATTGGTGGTTTTATGAAGACCTCAACGGAGAGAAGCCCTGGTACCTGGCCTATGTTGTAAACAGTTATTTTGAGGGGCTGAACCTGCTTGCCCCGGTCAATGCCTGCGAACTCAAAAGCCAGGATCTGGTTTTCAGTTGGCAGGCGCTGAACGGTGATCTGCATAATTACACCTTCATGCTTTCAAAGTCGCCGACTTTTGGCACCAGCAATGTCCTTTACAGGGCGGCGACCGGAAACCTGACAGAGACAGCCTTATCCGGATTCCGGCCCGAACCGGGTAGGACGTACTACTGGGCGGTGAAAGGGTATAATGATCAGGAGGAGATCATTTGGTCTTCGTGCCGAACCTTTACCCTGAAACCAGATGAAAATGACAGCCCGGGTCCCGCGTTCAAAGTTCAGGTTTATCCCAATCCCGGAGTGCTGAAGGATCTCAGGTTCACCATAATGACGGAAAAGGAAGGAGAGATCGGCGTTGTGCTCTGCAATGCCGATGGCCAGGTGGTGACTGAGAAGACCATGCCCGTGAATGGTTCTTCGACGGTAAGCCTTTCATTTCCAGGGCTGAATCTTTGCCCGGGATTTTATTATGCTGTATTCACCGTGAATGGTGAAAGAGTGATAAAGAAGATCGTACTCATCGATTAGCCTTGAGGTTCTGTGATGCGGCAGCATATCCGGAAGATTCCGCAATAATGATCTGATTGGCAAAATATTCTGCAGCTTTCTCCGGCATAGAAAGATGCAAGAAAGAAGATAGATAAATGCTTTTAGACCGAAAAATATGGTTATCAAAACTGTTTCAACAGCTTACAACAAGTTAGCAACAAACCAATGAAAACTGAATCCAGATGATTGCTCTTATTTAAAATCCAATTATCTTTGAGTGATGTTTATAAAGACTGAAATATCAGATAAGCAACAGGAATTTCAAACTTTGTGTAATGCTCACAGAGTTAAATATTTATATGCTTTTGGTTCGTCTGTCACAATGAGATTTGACAAAGAGAATAGCGATATTGATTTGCTTGTAGATATTGATGCCCCCGATCCTGTTGAAAGGGGTGAGACGCTTATCTCTTTATGGGATACATTTGAAATGTTCTTTAAAAGGAAAGTTGATTTGCTTACGGAATCCTCGATTCATAACCCATATTTACGACGTAGCATTGATTCGACCAAAGTATTGATCTATGACGGAACAAAGCAAAAAGTACTTGTCTGATATTATTCGGGCAATTGAACTCATTGAGCAGTTTTCTGTCTCTACTGCAAGTTTCCAGGATTACTTATTGGATTTGAAGACTCAAAGCGCTATAGAACGACAATTGAGTATTATTGGTGAAGCGGTTAATAAATTCGACAAATTGCAACCAGAATCCACACTTGAGAATGCCAGAAAAATTGTTGGATTTCGGAACCGTTTGATTCACACTTATGATGCTGTTGATCCCTCAATGATCTGGGCAATTCTGATCAAGCATCTGCCACTCCTAAAGGAAGAGGCCCTTCAAAAGTTAAAATAATTGGTCTGTTGCCAATAAATAAGGCTTCGTGCGGCGCAAGCCCGGCATGAAGCCGTGTTGCACTAATTCCCCAGATAGACCGGATCGTAATCGGTTTTTTATTAAGGTACAATTTCTCTCCGGTCTATTGATTTCGAAAGCTGACGACTGCTGAATGGAGGGTGAAAAAGAGAACAAAAAAGAAGAAAATATTAATGCTGAATATCAATAACATACTTGACATTAGTCAGAACTTTTTATGAAAGCATTGTTAATACTTCTTTTGTTTACTCTTTGTTTTGGGGATGCTGATTTATTCACCAAGGATAGGGAGTTTGTTTATTTAGTTCAATATCATCAAAATGAACTCGGGATAACCACAAATGAGAAAATCTCTTTAACAATAACCGGAAATGTTTGGAAGAAAGCTGTTGAACAAAAGGAGGTGATTTGGAAATATCAAACAAAATCAAAAACAAAACTTAAATTTAAAGATCAATTTTCCCTTGGCTGGTTGTTAACGGACACCACCGGGCTGATTGAAAATAAAAAAAAGATATGGTTGCATCCACCAAGGAATAATCAATACACATTGACTGAAATTGCTCCATTCCCAGATTTTCGCAAAAATAAAAAAGTTGGAGACACCTACAGTTCGGTTACGTTCCTGGGGTCGGGTTTGGGTCCATGGAATGGGGAAAAAGTAAAATGCAACTATTCTGTTTCGAATATTTGTAACGGAATTGAAGATTCAATATGGACGATTAAAGCTACTTCTGAAATTGAAGGAAAAATCAATAACTGTGAATTCATTTTCAGTAACCGCAGAGGATTTATTTACCTGACTTACTCCTTTTTTAATGGGGATAGTATGAAAATGGAACTTGAAAAATAAATTATTGGACTATTGTCGAGTAGGCAAGGGGGAATCTCACCCCCAAGCCTCTCACAGAACCGGACGTGAACCTCTCATTCATCCGGCTCTTCATGACAAAGACATCAGGGCAAAAAGCCAAATTTCCAGTGCTCAAACAAATTCGGGTAATCTCTTGAGATACCCTTGAGGAATTTGTAAGCAATGTACCAATGGCGTCGCCTGAATTTCCGATACTTGTTGCGTACCCATTTAGTCAGTCGGAGATTGACAGTTCTGAACAGTTTCCGTAGTTCCGATTTCCGGAATTTTGAATAGTAGTTTATGCAGCTGGCTGGCCATATGATCGGGAATAGCTGAAAGAGTATGGGATCCTGTAAAATCAACTAGCTAAAATCATTCTATCTGTAAATATTTCTAAATGAATTATACCGAATCGAATCAGGTTCTCACAGAACAATACGTTGTTCCTCTGGATATTAATTCATTAAAACGAAAAAAGTTTTTCATTTTTATTAAGATGCAATAGACCTGACCACAAGTTCAATGGTAAAGATCATTTTTTGAATAGGTCAACAGGATAAATTGTAAAATTGTACTTTAGCTCAACAACTTTATCCTTTTGTACTTTTACAATAGAATCATTGTTATTCCAATTGTTTGTATCATACAGGTTTTTAGTGATTTGGGTTGAATCAATCATGATTGTTAGTTTTTCAAAAAAGTGAGAAATAATCCCATCCTTATATTTATTGAGATTAGTATTTTCAACGACACATACTTTTATAGAAGCATTAGCTAATAATATACTAGATGTCTCGCAACTATCAACTATTGTTTTATAATTTAATGTTAAATTAGAATTCGTTTTATTGAAAAATTCAAATATGTAAAAAGACCTCGTAGGTTCAACAACACAACTGTTTGCTAATAGTAGAAAAGCAGAAAAGAGTATAATAAATTTTTTCATAGTTGAAAATGTTTAATGACTTGGCCAATTTTGTGGATAATAAAATGGATTAGAGTCAAACTTCCTTTGCCAATAATCCGTTGCTCTATTATTTGCATCCTTTTCAATCGAAGTGTTAATATGATTAGAGTTCCAGCCTGCATCTGTCAGACTTGTTAGGCCAATAGTTAATACAAATGTTAATAAGCCTGATGCGTTTCCGTACTTTTCTTGCAAATTTTTTAATTGTAAATAATGTCCGTACTCATGTACAGTGTAATCATGTAAATTTTCATTTGTTAGATTTCCTGGAACATATATAGTTTTTAAAAAAGGATCAAAAATCCCATGACTCATTTCCGAATTGGAGATAATTGTCACACCAGGAAAAACAATTTGATTTGATACATTCTTTTCCTCCGGTCCCCCAAAGCTTAATCCTGTTGTGGAAGCATTTTGAAGCATCATGGCTAATTCATCCAAGGCTTCTGATCCATCTGTCCCGGCTTCACTGGCCATTGCATTACTCTCTTTCGGCCCTGGTTCATTCAGGTAGGCAAGAATTTTATCCATTTCTGCTTTCCTAGCCAAGTCTTCCTGCATTTTATAAAACGCCTTGATTTTTTCGGCCTTCCAGTCTCCGAAAAGACTATAACAGGAGATTTCATTGGTAAATCGGCTGCTAATAAGTTCGTCAATACGGGCAGTGCTTACAGTTTGATCATTTCTTCTAAAATATATTTCTCTTTCACTTCCCAAATGTCCACCATGTCCGGTAAAGTCGGAATAATACGCCCTGTAATACATATCACTCAATGATCCATACCCGGTGTAGGCACATCCGTTGGGATCAATGTTGCTGACCGGGTTATTGCCCATGGCCGCGTATGGACTTGCAGTTTGTGCAACCGGATCCACCACATGCCACCTGCCGATCTGC
>Ga0209749_1000308_pt1 | contig 74545 bp, 62 predicted proteins | sample EPASupsiteSAE347_FD_187267 | JGI IMG/M metagenome (GOLD analysis project Ga0209749, IMG submission 187267) | Bioremediated contaminated groundwater from EPA Superfund site, New Mexico - Sample SAE3-47 (SPAdes) (version 2) | ecosystem: Environmental > Aquatic > Deep subsurface > Groundwater >... | reverse complement strand
CAAGAAGCTCATTCGGTGGAGAATAACCATGAATCCGGGAAAGTCGATACAACAGGTTTGATTTGCGGATTAAATAGTGGAAGTCAGGGCGCTGGGGTAGCGCTGCCGCCTTGCGGCTTACTTGAACAATATAGCAGAGCTGAGGAGATTCAAAAAAGAGCTCATACGTTCCAACACACGTGGTGTTTACACCACTGACGATGACGATCAGTGGATAGCACATCACAAGGAAATCCAACGAGTAGCTGAGGAAATCGAGAAACGCAGACTAGAGCTCGGGAAGACTTCCGGTTTCGAAAAGCTTTACGAGAAGGTAACGCGCTTATATTTCGGGGGGATGGCGCTACACTTGGCCGAGCTCCGTCCACTGCTGCGCCCGGGTGCTCGACTGGCTTATGTTGTCGGAGATCAAGCTTCCTATCTGAGGATAATGATACGAACAGGCCAGTTACTGGCTGATATAGCTCAGCGTTTGGGATATGAGCTGGTCAGGATAGATCTGTTTCGCACCCGCTTTGCCACGGCAACAAGGGAAGAATTGAGAGAAGAGGTTGTAGTGTTGCGTTGGCCCGGCCAAGAGGGATAAAGGGATGGTGGGGAAAACTAATCGCTATATTCAGATCTTTGAATTCTGCCTTCAGCCTTGATTGACAGGATGTGACGACATGACTGTACGCAACCTTTCTTGTATGATGAAGCCCTCTTCGGTCGCTCTGATCGCGGCTGCTCACGGACCGCCTTCCGTCGGCAGTGTGGTTGCACGGAACCTTTTGAACGCCGGATTTAGAGGCGAGATCCTGGCCGTAGGTACGGAAGGCGGAGGAATCGAGGGCCTTTCGAGCTATCCGGATATCGAGAGCTTGCCCGGGGCGCCGGAGCTTGCTGTAATTACGGCCGGGCTGGAATTCGTTCCGGATTTGGTCGCAAGACTCGGCAGGCTCGGAACGAAGGCTGTCGTGGTCATTACCTCCGGACTCGATGCAGACGGGATCGGGCACGCACAGAGAATACGCACTGTCATCGAGGAAGCGGCAAAGCCTCATATTCCGCGCATCGTGGGACCTGGCAGTCTGGGAGTCATGGCTCCCGGCATCGGCCTTAACGCGAGCTTCGCTCATCTTCAGCCTCTCAAGGGGAATCTTGCCTTCGTCACCCATTCGGGCGCGGTGCTGACATCCGTTCTGGATTGGGCTACCTCCAGAAATATCGGGTTTTCCCATCTCATTTCCCTTGGCGGCATGATCGATGTCGATTTCGGCGATATGCTGGATTACCTGGCGAACGATCTGGGTACTCAGGCGATTCTCCTGTATGTCGAGACGGTTGGTGCCGCAAGAAAGTTCATGTCGGCGGCCCGCCTCGCAGCGCGCATGAAACCGGTCATCGTGCTCAAAGGCTGCCGTCATGCCGAGGGAGCCTGCGCTTCGGTAACGAACATCGGAGCGCCTGCCGGAGCCCTGGCCGATGCCGTTTGTGACGCGGCTTTTCGCCGCGCGGGAATGCTGCGTGTGTACGAGCTGCAAGAATTGTTCGATGCGGTGGAGACTCTGGCCAGGGCGCGAACCGTGCCGGGAGACCGCCTGGCAATTCTGACTAACGGCAGAGGGATCGGGGTGCTTGCAAGAGACACCCTTATAGACGAAGGCGGACGCCTTGCGGAATTGACTCCCGAATCCATTGCGCGCCTTCATGCGCTGCTTCCTTCAGCCCGCTTTGATGGGAGCCCGATCGATATCATGGGGGATGCCTCCGCAGCCAGGTACATCGAGGCGCTTGAAATCCTTCTCCAGGATAAAGGAACGGACGCGGTTCTCGTGCTCTACTGTCCCAATGCTCTCACTCAAGGCTCCGAGATTGCACGGGCGATCGTCGAGGCAATGAAAACGGGCAATCTTAAGCCAAAAGCCAACCGATTGCTTACGAGCTGGCTGGGTGAGGGTACCGCCGCCGACGCGCGCGGACTGTTTATCGAAAACCGGATTCCCAGCTACGATACGCCAACCCAGGCAGTGCGCGGTTTCACGCAGGTGGTCCGCTACCGATGCAACCAGGAAATGCTGATGCAAACGCCTGTCGGCATTCCCGAAGCCTTCTCCCCTGATATGGGAAAGGTGCAGCGAATAGTCGATCTGGCACTGGCTGATGGCCGAAGCCAGTTGAGTGAAGCCGAGGCAAAGAACGTCCTCGCCGCCTATGGTATTCCCGTGGAACCAGTGAAGAGGCAGGAATATTCCCATGAGCTGATGGTCGGAGTCATCGAGGACGATCATTTCGGCCCGGTGATCCTGTTCGGTCCCGGAGGAAGCGCGGAGGACCCGATTCAGGACAAGGCCCTCGCCCTGCCTCCTCTCAATATGCATCTTGCGCAAGAAATGATGATGCGTACCCGAAGTTACCGCCTCCTCGAAGGCCTGTGCGGCACGCCGGGAGCAAACATCGAGAGCGTTGCACTAACTCTGGTCAAGGTGTCTCAGCTCGTTTGCGATATCTCAGCAATAGCCGGGCTCGAGATCAACCCTTTGCTTGCGGATGAGCAGGGCGTTTGGGCAGCGCGAGCTCGGATCCGGATAACCGGGTCGGCGGCTCCCGCCAACCAGCGTCTGGCGATTCGTCCCTATCCGAAGGAGCTTGAAGAGACCATTTCGTTACCCGATGGCCATACCCTTCTGATGCGACCGATACGGGCGGAAGATGAGCCTGCATACCACAGGCTTTTTGCCGGTCTCCCCCCGCGGGATGTGTTCATGCGCTTCATGAGCGCCCTGAAGGTTCTTCCCCACAATCTGGCTGCCCGCCTCACTCAGCTCGACTATGACCGTGAGATGGCACTCGTTCTCATAGGCGAAAGCAGCTCCGGGGAGTCGGAGCTTTGCGGTGGTGTACGGATTTCCGCGGATTCCGACAATGACCGTGCCGAATTCGCCATCCTTTTGCGCCGCGATATGACGGGCCTGGGGCTCGGACCACTGATGATGCAGCGTATAATTCAATATGCGAGAAAACGCGGCATCCGGGAAATCTTCGGCGACGTGTTGAGCGAAAACACTCCGATGCTGAAGCTCTGCAAGGCACTTGGCTTCACTGTCAAGCGAACGCTGGATGATCCGGGTGCTGTAGTGGTTTACCTCGAGCTTTGAAAGAGCTGCTTTCAAGAAGCTATACTTTGAAGATGACCTCTTTGGACAGGCCGGCTCACCCGGGGGTAGTGGCGGAAGTCACGGAGCAGCCTTTTGATAAAAGGTATGCAAGGCAGCCGTTGAGGGTGGCCAGTGAGAGGCAATCCTCCTCGGGGATGTGTATTCCGAATTCCTTCTGGAGTGCTGTGGCAAAACTGAGGTAGTCCACCGAGTCGAGCTCGAACTGATCACGAAGCCTCTTCTCGGGCCTGAGGGCCGTAAGGTCCGCTTCCGGAGCTATCTGTCCCAAAATATGCAAAACAACATCCCGAATTTGCTCTTCCGTCATACGCTTTCCTCACTAAGCCCCACGTTTTCTCTATGTCGGATAACCGTTCCCGGGCAAGGAGCCTTGCCTTTTATTTCACCATTGTCAAGTGGAAATTGCTTATCGGTGTCGCTGGCTTTAAGAAGGCAATCTACTCCTGAATTCGACTCATGGACAAAATAGCATCGAGCTCTTAAATTCCCCTCTGATATTGTATCATTTGCTTGAATGCTTCTTTCCGGAAGCCTCGGCCGGTTGAGAAAAAGTCTAAGTGGTGGTTGTGGCTTGGGAAAAGCCAGGAATGAGTGCATGAAATTCTTAGCGAGATAGCTCATAAAGGAACGCGTCGTGCCCAAGCATAAAAGTAAGGTCATGATTTTGATGGTTGATGACGATGAAGAGGATTGCTTCATCATGAAAAAGGCATTTCAGGAGAGTAGCCTGAATCATGATCTGATTTGCTTGGAAAATGGCCAGGAAATAATGGATTACCTGCATCGCTGTAGCAAGGCGGGAAATCCTGATGCGCCACGACCGGACATTATCCTACTTGACCTGAATATGCCGGTGAAAAATGGCCGGACAGTATTGTATGAAATCAAGCAAGATCCCGATCTCAAAGATATTCCCGTGGTGGTCCTGACGGATTCCGAGGAGGAGATCGATGCCGTGCAATGCTATGAGCTTGGTGCCAGCCTGTTTTATACAAAGTCCCAATGGCTCGAAACACTGGCTGAGATCATAAAGAGCTCGGGGGATTACTGGTTTGATTTTGCTTCAAAAATCAATGGAATAAGAATGAGTGCCGGTAACTGGCAAAACACGGGTAAATGGTTAGAGAATCATTCTTCGCTATGAAGGCGACCGAGGGTGGGCGGCCGTTGTCAAGATCTTCTTTCTCCGATAATCGAAGCCAGTTGAGCCGTTTGTGAGGTATGTATCACGGCCAGCACCTCGTCGTAGGGCTGCAGCACGGTATCCCCATGGGGAATGATGAGTCGCCCTTTGCGGATGACGGCGGCCAGTATGCATTCGGTGGGAAGGTGAAGGTCCTCTACTTTGCTGCCGGAGGCAACGGCTGTGGGATGTACCTGCTCTTCCACCAGGGAGTATTGTCCTTTGCGCAGCTTGAGCAGTGTCATCATATTTCCCAGGGACATCTCTTCGGCTATCAGGTGAGCTAACAGGTCAGCCTGATTCAACGCAACATCGACTCCCATGGCTGAGGTGAACATCCAGGCATTCTTCGGGTCCTTGACACGGGCAATCGTTCGAGGCACACCAAATTCAAACCGCGCAAGGCTTGTCGCCACCAGATTCGTTTCATCGCTGCCCGTCACGGCTGCTACTACATCGACGCCCCTGATACCAGCAGCTTCAAGGGTAGCGGGATCCGTGCCACTGCCGGGAATCACGCTCCCGGCCGGGAGATCCCCATGGAGATGGTGAACCTCCCTTATTTTCATTTCGATCACCTTCACTTGGTGCCGTTCGGCCAGCAGCAGTAAAGCGAGCTGCGTTCCCACCTTTCCCCCACCCACGATGATCACTTTCATCAATACCCTCCTTACTTCATTTCACCTCATTTCACCTTAGCCCGAGCATGGCTCTCAGGCGTTCGATGGAAGAGGCCGATACCGCCATGTGCACCGAATCGTCTCTTTGGAAAACGGTCTCCGGAGTGGGGAGAAACGCTTTTCCCCCGCGGCCCAGAGCAATGACATACACTTCGCCGGGAACGGTAACAGCGCTCACCTTGCGCCCAATCAGCAGTGGAGGCACTTCTATCTCGACGATCTCCACTTCGCCGTTACCTAAGCTAAGGACGGGCTCCAGCTCGGAATAGGAAAGGAGCTCGGCGAAGCGGTTGACAGCCCATGGTACGGGAGCTACGATCTGTACTCCCAATCTCTGGTATACCTCGACTTTCCCTGGATCATAGAGACGGGCGACAACCCTCGGGACTTGAAAAAACAGCCTTGCGAGCCGTGCCACTACCACATTGGCTTCATCGCTGTTTGTAACAGCCGCCAGGCCGTCTGTGCGCTCTATACCGGCTTCGAGAAGCACTCCTCGTTCAAGTCCGTTTCCAATGATCTTTCGGCCCTGAAACGATTGCTCCAGGCGCTCCACGGCGGCCCGGTCCTTATCCACCACTGTTATCGTGTGGCCGTGCGACGTGAGAATCCTGGCAAGCCCCGAGCCCATGCGGCCGCAGCCGATAATGATGAATTTCATGTGCTACCTCCATGGCGCTTCCTTTGCCCCCGGCAGCGAAGGATAAATTTTCTGCCCTCATCGGCGATCAAAAGCAACGGAGCCCCTGTGAGCAAAAACAGCCAGTTTGCGGGAGAAAAAGCCTCCGTCCCGATGATACGCTGTAGAGGCGGAAAGTAGACGATCAAAAAGACGAGGATGAGCTCACTCACGATACCGATCCAAAGCAACCGGTTGCTGAAAAGGCCGACGCTAAGCACCGAGCTGCGCTCCGTTCGCTGGGCAAAGAGATTGCCTATCTGTGTAATGACGACACAGGCAAGTGCCATGGCGGTTGCGGACTCGTAGAGAGGGCCACTGGACGGCAAATCGATCCATTGGCCCCGGTAGCCGTGAGTCCAGTATTGATAGTAGAAGGCGCCCATTACCGCAAGGCTTTGCAGAGGACCCAGAAACAAGAAGGAGCGAAGCAGAAGGGAGCGTGTGATGACATGCTCTTTGAGGCTTCGTGGTGGCTTGTCCATAAGGCCCGGTTCGGGGGGCTCCGCTCCCAGTGCCAGACCTGGCATGAGGTCCGTGCCCAGGTCGATTGCAAGGATATGCATCACGCCGAGCGCAAGCGGAATCCGTGCACGACTGAAGGCAAAGAGAATGAAAGGGACCGCTTCCGTGGCATTGTGGGTAAAAATGTAACCGGTGAATTTCTTGATGTTGGCATAAACCGCTCGTCCCTCTTCAATGGCGTTGACGATGGAAGCGAAATTATCGTCGGTCAAGATCATATCGGAGGCCTCCTTGGCCGCATCGGTTCCGGAAATGCCCATGGCCACTCCGATGTCTGCTTTCTTGAGCGCGGGAGCGTCGTTTACACCGTCTCCCGTTACGGCGACCACGTGTCCCATCTGCTTCAGGGCCGTGACTACGCGCAGCTTATGCTCGGGAGCCGCCCGCGCAAAGATCACCTCGGCCTCGAGAGCCTCCTTGAGCATCTCTTCATCCATGGAATCGAGGTCGATGCCGTTTATGACATTGGGGTGCTCTTCCCGGATGATGCCGATTCGGCGTGCAATGCTTTCGGCCGTAAGACCGTAGTCTCCCGTGATCATCATGATGCGTATGCCGGCCCGGTGGCACTTCTCGATGGCTTCGGAAACCTCCGGGCGTGGTGGGTCCATCATGGCAATCAGCCCGAGAAAGGTCAGATCCCGTTCAACGGTTTCGGCTGCATATGCGGAAAGCCCCATACCCCCTCGGGCCGGACCGTCTGGCATGGATCTTTGTGCGATGGCCAGAACACGCAGTCCGTTGCGGGCATAGGCATCGTTTGCCTCCATGATTTGCTCCCGCAAAGGCTCACCCAGGTGCTGCTCGGAGCCGTTCACAAGGATCTTGGTGCACAGGCCGAGCACCTCTTTGGGGGCGCCCTTGGTGTAGATGAGCATGGAGAGGTCTTCCGCACGGTGGATGGTGCTCATCCTTTTGCGTTGGGATTCGAAAGGGATCTCCCGCAGGCGAGGCGTCTTTCGTTCCTCGGAGTCGAGGTCCAGACCGGCCTTGAGTGCCAGAACGCGCAACGCGCCTTCGGTTGGATCTCCAAGAATCGTCCATCGGGGTGCTTCGCCGCCGGGGGGCAGTAGCCGGGCATTGTTGCAGAGCATGGCCGCGACGAGCATCTTGTGCAAATCGCTTTTTTCGGGCATTGCGACGGGACGGTGGCTCTCCAGAATCTGTCCCTCGGGATTATACCCGGTCCCCGTAACCGTCAGGCGTCTGCCCGCCAGCCAGAGGTTCCGCACGGTCATTTCATTTTGAGTTAGGGTTCCCGTTTTGTCGGTGCAAATGACGGAAGTGCAGCCCAGAGCTTCGACGGACGACAGGCGCTTGATGAGTGCATTTCGCCTGGCCATGCGCTGTACTCCCATGGCCAGGGAGAGGGTCACCGTCGGGAGCAGTCCTTCGGGCACGAAAGCAACGATCATCCCCATTCCGAAAATGAAGCTCTCTGCCAGATCGACGCCGGCCAGTATGGTTGCCAGCAGGAAGAATACAAATCCCATCGAGATCGCAATCACCGTTACGACTTTCGTGACACGCTGCATTTCCTTTTGGAGCGGACTGGGCTCATCCCCGAGAGTCAGTGTAAAGCCCGCGATTTTGCCGAGCTCGGTGTCCATGCCGGTAGTGAGAACAACCGCCTTGCCCGTGCCGGAGACCACACTTGTGCCGGCGAAGACGATATTCTGCATTTCAATGCGTGAGAGACTCCTGCCGCCGCTCGCTTCGGCCGTCTTTCGTACTTGCAGGGATTCTCCCGTGAGAGTGGATTGGTCCACGCGCAGCTCGGCCTCGTACACGAGACGGGCATCGGCCGAGATACGGTCTCCTTCCGAAAGCAGTATGACGTCTCCCGGCACAAGCTCCCGGGCCTCGACGCGCTGGACCGCGTTAGCGCGCAGGACCTGTGCATAAACGGGGAGCAGTTGCCTCATGGCTTCAGTGGCTCTTTCTGCCTTGAATTCCTGCCAGAAGCTGAAAGCTCCATTGATGACGATGACTGCCCAGATGGAGACCGCGAGCTGGGGCATATGTGAAAGGAGAGCCACGAGGCCTGCAATCCAAAGGAGCATGGCCATAAGATGCATGAAGTTGGCCAGGAACCTGGTCAGAAGCGACTTTCCCCTGGCTCCTCTTATGGTATTGGGACCGAAGAGATCGAGACGATTTCGAACTTCGTCGAGGCTCAAGCCTTCGGCTCGCGTCCCCAAAGCGGCGTAGACCTCGGGGCCGGGTATGGCTTCAATGGATGTTGCCTTATTTTCTCCATGATTTTGATCCATTGAGCTCATGATAGGCTTTCGACCTCTTCGGGAGTCGACGGATATCAATCTACCGTATCTATGCCGGATTTGGTAAGGATAGCATAGGGTTTCATCAATCGAAAGAGAATTGGTATACTTTGAACTGTCATAATCCGCGCTCTCTGGGTTTCTGCGGTGAAAAGCTCAGTTGGCCACCAACATAAGCCGGGACAACCTATCAATATATTCTGAGCGGACAGAGGCTGAGCTTTCTTCACCGCAGAGGCGCAGAGGACCCAGAGGAAACGCAGAGAAAAGCTCTTGGAAATCTCTAAATTTTCTCTGCGTTTTCTTTGCGTCCTCTGCGCCTCTGCGGTAAACACACAAGCTCCGCCTTAGGCATGTCCCGTCTTATGCCGGTAGCCGCTCAGTTCATGCCCCGGCTTCATATCCCTCGATGGAGCCATCTCCATAATCATTCCACATCGCCTCCATATTTTATCCATAATCGATGAGTAGTATCCGCTTAACGTTCGAGTCGGTTATCGGGTGCTCACTGCTTGGTTGCCCGGTAGTGCCGAGGTCTGGATTCGTTGGAAAGGAGGTGTGTGAGTAGGTCTTTGTAAGCATCATACTTTGGAACAGAAGAATAGGGTGACAGAAAAATGAGGAAGCTATTGAAGGAGCTGTTCACAAGACGATTTGCAAGGAGGATTGAGATGAAGATGAGTAAAATGTTGCTTGGTGTTATGATGGTTCTGGTTCTTGGCTCAGCCTCGGGGAGTGTCTTCGCCGATCAAAGCCAGTCAATGCCGCCTCCGCCTCCCATGCATCCGATGATGGGGCCTGCGGGGGTATGCGCGGATCAGCAGCACCTTTACGCAATTGCGGCAGGCAAGATAATGGAATATGAAATTACGGACATGATACTTCAAAAGACCGTGGATCTGCCTAAACCGGCTCTCCCCTCGGGCCCCCCGCCTGAAGGGATGCATCCCGGACAGTTTCCTCCTCCCCCAATACCCGAACCTCACGGAGTCTGGACTGGAGACGGTTTCCTTTACATAATGGCCGGCCCCGTAATCTACCGGTACAGCACTCCCGACCTGACGCTCCAAACTACGATCGAGCTCCCTAAGCCGGAGCTTCCCAAGGCTGCAAGATAATTTTCGATGCCCCATTCCGGGCCGTTAGTGAGGAGTGATCTCTCCACTCCTCACTAACTATTCCCCCCACCCGCTCTTCACTCCTCGATCCTCACTTAGTCTGAAATATGATGCTTTCCACTCGTGCTTTGTAGTATGGTTGGACTTGAGCGATTCGACTAATTCCGTTACCCCAAGACTAATGACACGGAATCTTATGAAATCGAATGAGGCGCAAGTTGAAACCATGAGCTCCCAAGCCGTAACCGAGGTTTCGTTTTCACCGGAAGAAGCTCTCCATGGCAAGGAAGGAAAGGAGAAGCGGCTGGGTGTGTGGTCGGCCACGGCCATTTGTTGGAACGATATCACTTCTTCCTGCCTTTATGTCTCGAGCATTCGAGCATTCGAGTGATCTGGTGAGGAAGACCGAGAAGTGAAAAGTAGGGATTGAGAAGTCAACCGGTAATCGGGATCACCCGAGTGAATATGTCAAGCGTTCGGAATTGAAAAAAGTCGTCCTTCGGGCTTTGGCTATCACAGCGACAAAACAGGGGGAAATCTTTGAAATCATCACTGACGGCTCTACCTCAGCCACGGCGCAAGCTTCGAATTCTTCTTGCCGAGGATAATCCCGTTAACCAGCGAGTGGCGGTTGCGATTCTGGAAGGCCGCGGACATGAGCTAATCGTGGCAAAGAACGGTAGAGAAGCAATCGATCTGTTTCAACGGGAATCATTTGACATCATTCTGATGGATGTACAGATGCCCGAAATGGACGGTTTCGAGGCTACGGCGGCGATCCGCGAGATGGAAAGACTGACCGGCGGCCATATCCCTATCATAGCCATGACCGCCTACGCTCTGAAAGGTGACGAAGAGCGGTGCCTTTCTTCCGGCATGGACGACTACATCTCAAAACCGGTTCTCCGCCAGAAGCTCATCCAGATGGTGGAGAAATTTTCCGTGACCCTCGATTCTTCCAACTCCGAATCGGACCCCCGCGAACCGGAGTCTTTAGAGGGAGGCGATGGGAGATCCGAAGATGCGCGTGAGCCTCACTCCACGAAAGATGTGAAATCGTTGCCCGAGGCACTGTTCGATCCCGCTCAGGCACTGGACATGGTGGGCGGCAGGATCGATCTCTTGAAGGAGATGATCACCATCTTTGCAGAGCAGTCATCCGATTTGCTCTCGGAGATTCAACACTCCATCGAACAGCTCGACAGCCGGAAGCTGGAGAGAGCCGCGCACACCTTGAAGGGCTCGGTCTCCAACTTCGGAGCGCGGGAGGCCCTCAATGCAGCCGCGAGAATGGAAAAATTGGGCAGGGATGATGAGCTTGCTCAGGCTGGAAGTTTTTACGATGAACTGGAGCGCAGGATAGAGCGTCTTGCTTACGTCTTGAAAATCTACTACTCTTCATGATTCACAAACTGAAAATATGACTTCTTGAAAGTGGATTTGGCTGTGCAGTGGTGCCCCTGGCTCCAACGGACCTTGTGATTTCCGCCTAAAGCGGGCAGCATCGCCTGCTTACCTATATCTTGGCACCCCACCACCCTTATGTCGCATCCGCCAAAGCTTTCCCTTCGGGCATACTGCGCCGCCTCATGAATTGCGCCCTTTTGTCGGTCCGGCCGCTAGCTTTATACCCTCATTATCTTCCCTATTATATTATCTTGCCATTGTGCAATTTTTGAGTTAGGGTGAAACAAAGTACGCGTTTTCACATCCTGGGTGTTATGTTTTTTATTTTGCACAATACCGAGGGTACAGGGAGTTGCCGGCGCAGAGTTTTGGCTGCGGCTGCCTTCTCCACAGGTCGAGAGTGGGGGAGCCGAAGCCGGCGGGGGAGAACATTCTTGGGCGAAGGGAGCAGAGGCTATGAACAAGATGGTGGTCAGCTTATTTATTATGGGAATCCTCTTTTCATCGATGGCTCTTGCGGATTCAGCATCGGATGAGTCCTTCTACAGGGGCTGTGTTACGGCAAAGATCTCGCAGTGTGATCAGAAGGCCAAGCTGGCCTCTTCCAGGGGAGAGAACACGAGGAAATCCGGCCAGGCCGCGGCGGTAAAGGCTGAGTACTACAGAAGCCACCAAGAAGAGCTGGTCCAGATGATGGTGGAGGACGGTATTGGAACGAGCTCTCACAAGGCGCGCTACTATTTGATCAAGGCCTACAAGGATGCTTCTTCCTCCGGAAAAAAGAATATGCTGGCGGAGAGGCGTTAACTGAGCTTTTCACCGCAGAGGCGCAGAGGCGCAGAGAAATTTCACGAGAATTCTAACGGTCCTCTGTGTTTTCTCGGCGTCCTCTGCGCCTCTGCGGTGAGCGCGAGCGCATATTATCACCGTTCAAAGTATATCCGGAAGGTACAAGTCCAGGTACTCTCAAACGCTCTTCTAGCTCTTGCATCCCAAACCAAATCAAAGTATGTAATTGTCGAGTCCAGGCACTCGTTTTCACGCAAGAAACACTCCGAGATAACGTGTTATAGATCGTTGTGCCGAGCTGTTTTCCGGCTGTGCGGAGTTTCCTGTTGATCCTGATGTGTCCACAGGTGTGTTGATCTCTTCAACCGCTTGTGACGGAAAAGCAAGAACATCCAGCGTCGAGATCGTCCGTGATGGTGAGGTTTGCGAGATCATGGTCTATTTCGCTGAGAGGCTGCAGCCCGGGGCCTGCTGATACGGATTTCGGGCATAATGATGTAATGTCCGTGCACGATGGAAAAGAAAGGGAAAGATGAGCATGGCGGAGCGGCGTTATAAGTACAGGCGGGAAGATTTCGGGGAGCTGCCGATAAAGCTCGAGCACTTGACGATTTATCTCAATTTTCTGAAGGATCGTATCGAAGCGAGCAATTGCCTTGAGATGACTGCAAGGGAAAGTCTTAGTGAGATTGAGCTGGATGCCAAAGACCTGGAAATTATTCGCGTTGAATGGTGCCCGAGAGCAGATGGGGAAAAAGCTCAGGACGCAGGGCGGAGGAAGGCGGAGAGTCCTTTGGATAGCGATGGTATTCCACTCGGTTATCGCTATCTTCGAGACGAGGGCAAGCTGATAGTCCGGTTGCCACGTCTGGTGAATGCCGGCGAGAGGCTCCGCGTGAGAATGCTGACGCACTGCTTTCCCTCCGACCACATTCTGGAGGGAATCTACAAGGACATGACTCCTCCGGGGGCGCCGCAGCAGTATATGTCCCAATGCCAGCAGTGGGGCTTTCAGCGCATCATGCCCATCTTCGACGACTGTTGCGCCAAGTGCGCCATGATTACCACCATTGAAGCCGAGGCGGCTTATACGCATCTAATCAGCAATGGAAATATCAGCCGTCAGATGAATCCCGATGGGAAACCGGTCTTGAAGCCGGGCGATCCGGGCCGTCAGACCATCACCTACGAAAACCCGGTTCCAATGGCTCCTTACCTCTTTCTGGTATGCGTCGGTACCTGGGACACCCTTATCGATGAGGTGAAGTACCCTTCCGGCCCCGCCGTGCGGCTCGAGTATCTGGTGCCGCCCGGATGTGCGGACGGTGCCCGCATCCCTATGGAAATTCTGAAGGAATCGATTCTCTGGGTCGAGAGGGCTCAGGACTACCGGTATACGGGAGATACCTATCGCACCATCTGTATGAGCAAGTCCAATTTCGGCGGCATGGAGAACGTGGGCAACACGACTATCGTGACCGACGCCGCCCTCATCCATGAACATACCCTGGATTTTTCCCTGCTCTATGCCCATGCCGTGATTGTCCATGAATTCGAGCACAATCAGTGCGGCAGCGAGACGACGATGGAGACCCCCTTCGACGTATGGCTCAACGAAGCCTACACTGTGGACGTGGAACGGCAGTTCATGGCGGATATCTTCGATCCTTCCTTCATACGGCTGCACCAGGTCGAGAGCATCCGAAACCCGCTGATGGGACCTCTTGCTATCGAGGATGGCGGCCACCTGGGGCGGATCGTGCGCGAAGGGTTCAACGATCCCGACGAGCTGATCGACGGCGTGACCTACGTAAAGGCGGCCGAAGTCATTCGCATGCTGCGGCTGGTCCTGGGGGTGGAGAAGTTTCGGGCCGGAAAAACGCTCTACTTTTCCCGCTATCGGAACGGCAACGCCAATACGGACCAGTTCTTCGCCTGTTTCGAGGAAGCCTCGGGACGCTCCCTCGAGGCGTTCAAGAAAGGATGGCTCTACACCATCGGGTATCCCAGGGTGACGGCAACCTCTACCCACGATCCCGCTGCAAAGAGCTATCGCATTCGTTTTCACCAGGATACAAATCCCGGCCTCTCAGCCTTTCATCTGCCCATTGCACTGAGTCTGGTGGATGAGGCGGGAAAGGACATTCCGGGGACCGAGCGGGTTTTCGAGCTCACGGATCGAGAGGGAGAGCTGCTGTTCGAGAATCTCCCCGCTCCTCCTGCCTTTGCTTCCATGAATCGCGATTATTCGTTCTACGGAACCTTCCGGTCCACGGATGCAACCCCTGAAGGCCTTGCCCTGCAGGTGCGCATCGATCCCAACGCCTACAACCGCGTGGACGCCATGCGGCAGTTGACGGACCGCGAGCGCATCGAGCTGCTGCTCGATCCTGGCGCCGATGTCAGTTCCAACTGGCTGGATCTCTACGGAGAAATGCTCCCCGACCGCAGCCTGCCTTCGTCTTTGAAGTCCTATTTCCTGCGCATCGACGAGCAGCCGTTGGACCGTGACTATTGCACGTGGTATCAAGAGCTCACAGCGGCCAGGGAAACGCTCATGCTTGCGGCAAATCGACGCTACCGGGATGTTCTGGTAGACCAATTTCGACGGCTCGATACTTACATTCCCTTTTCCTCATCCCCCGGACGGTCTCCAAAAGAGGGCATAGAAGATCGCATGCTGAAACAGGTGCTCCTGGATCTTATCGCCGTCGACGACTCCGTGGAGAGCCACCGGTTGATTCTCGATCACTTCCGCGCGGCCACCAGTGGAACGGACCGCGTGAGTGCCCTGATGGCCCTGAACCGCAGCTCGGCACCTGAGCGGCGTCCCGTGCTGGAAGAAGTGTACCGGGCATGGCACCTGCACCTAAGCGGCTACGCCAATTACCTGCGCATTGTTTCCAGTGGCACGCGGGAAGACGTTTTCGATATGATCGAAGCCGAAAAGAAGCGCCCCACCTTCGACATTACCCAGCCCACCTGGTGCCGGGCTCTGCTCCTGCCCATGGCCGCCAACAATAAAATGGTCTGGACTGATCAAGGCATCCGCTGGGTGGCCGATACCGTTATTTCCCTCGCTCCCGTCAACGCAACGACTACCAGCCGTTTGCTCAACACCTTCCAGCATGTGAAAAAATTGAAGCCGGCCTTGCAGCAAAAGGTGTTGCCCGAGCTGGAGCGCATAGTCGGAGCCGTGTCCGCGATAACCAGCCCCACGGTCCACGGGCAAGCGCGTGCCTACCTCGATGGATAGCAATTACGGGCGTGGTTCAAATTGGGGTAACAGTTGCCACCGTCATTCCCGCATTCTCCTGGTCCGTAGTGCAGGGCTAAAGCCCTGCACTACGGACCAGGAGAATGCGGGAATGACGGTGGCAACTGTTACCCGAAACAAGAGGTTTTTGAACCATGTCGAATTACGAAGGATACGGATTTACGAAGGATGCGAATTTTACCGTGAAAATGCATTTTCATCCTCGGAGGTGAAACCGCATTTCATGACGATTTATGTAACTCCTCCGGAGTAACGACGATCATCGCCGAGCTCGCCTGACTATCTCAACCGTTTGAACCCATTGATACAATCCGGCAAAACTGTTATCTTGGTCGTGTATGTGCCTGATCCGCACTTGGTCCATATCCGACACGCACCCCAACGCGCTGGAGGTTCTTGAAGCATGATCGACTGGCATCACCTGCTCGGCCTGACCCTGACCGATTACTTCCACGGCTCGGCTTATCGTGTCGAGATGGAGACGGACCTCTCCATCAAGCAGCAGTTGCTGGACATACTGATAATCGAAAGAGATGAAGGAAGCCCGATCACCGAGCCGCCGGCCGGCCTCGACAATCTCTCGCGCCACAATCTCATTACTTATAAATCGCTCCATCAGCCACTCGACGCCTGGGCGCTGGATGAGCTGGTGGGCCATTACGTCAACTACCGAAAGCAAGGGAGCCCCTCCTTCAATGCCTTGCTCCCGGTCGAGGACTTCGGATTATATGCCGTGGCCACCCGCTGGCCCGCGAAGCTCGAAGCCGAGGCCCCGCTTGCAAGGATCGAGGAAGGAGTATACGAGGTCCAATGGGGAAGCCGCGCCATCCGCATAATAGTGCTGAGCCGTATTCCGCGCACCGAGCGAAACGCCGTCTGGCAGTTGTTCAGCGGCATGCGCGAAAACGTCATCTATGGCGCTTCCCATTACCGTTGGCGAACCAACGATCTCAGCACGGTGAGAAACCAGTTGTTTGAATCCTATCAGATGGAGGGTATCGACATGCCTTATACCGTGGAAGATTACAAAAGAGAGCTTGAAGCCGAAATGAAAAAGAAAATCCTGGCACGGTTGACGGTCGAAGAGGTACTGGAAGCCTTGCCGCCCGGGGAGTTACTGAAGGCTCTGCCTCCCGAGGAACGGTTGAAGGGCCTGCCGCCCGAGGAGTTGCTGAAGAGGTTGAGCAAGGAGGAGATCGAAGCATATTTGAAGAAGCTATCGACAATGCACTGAAGTGTTTCTTTCCCCTCGTTCCCATGCTCCAGCATGGGAACGAGAAACCCTGCTACGCAGGCTTGTCCCAACCCTTCTGCGCGCTAACCAATTTTTCCTTTGCGCCTTTGCGAGAGAAAAAGGCTGCATTTCAAGATCTGCTCCCATGTCCCTGTTTCTCCAAAACTCGTTTGAAGTCCTCGGGGGAAGACGCAGTGGCGGCCTTTTTCAGGAGCGTTTTCAGAACGGAAAGATCATTGATCCGGCCTATGAGATCTGCCACTGAAGGAGAAAGCGAACATCCAAAACGGGCATCGAGGATATCCAGCAAAGCCTCTCGGCTCATCTGCAGGCCCTCCGTTAGTCCCTCCGCACGCCCTTACACACGCTCCCGCTCAATTCCTTTTCTCTCAACGCTGGTCACGTAAGGCATATTCATCTCCTCTTCATAAGTGCCCAGTACCGTTCGTTTTCGCTACTGATCCGCACAGAAATTCCGAAGGTTTGACTCAGAAGGTCGGAAGTGAGGATATCCTGTTTTTTGCCTTGTGCCAGGCAGCGTCCTTCCTTGAGGAGAAGGATATGTGTGAAGGCCGGCGTGATCTCCTCGATGTGATGGGTGACGTAAATCAAGGTGGGAGCGTTTTCTACCCGGCTGAGATCTTCCATGGTGTGGAGGAGCTGCTCGCGTGCCACGATATCGAGTCCTGCGCAAGGCTCGTCGAGAATGAGGAGCTGCGGGCGATGAACGAGGGCGCGCGCGATGAGCAGGCGCTGCTTCTCTCCCTGGGAGAGGACTCCGTAGGGGCTGTCCAGGATTTCCAGGCATTTTAGCCTGTGGGCGAGCTCCCTGGCTTGCCGGTAGTCGTCTTCGCTCGGAGCTTCGAAGATTCCGATGGAGGCGAACTTTCCGCTCACAATGAGGTCCAGCGGGCGTTGAGCCGGGGGAATCTGAGCCTGGAGAAAGGAGCCTACCCAGCCGATTCTTTTCCTCAGCTCTCGCAGATCGATGTGGCCGAAGCGTTCTCCGAGAACGGTAACTTTTCCCCTGGTCGGCCAGAGATATCCCGCCAGAAGCTGCAGCAGAGTGGTCTTACCGGACCCGTTCGCCCCCATAACCACCCAGCGGTCCCGAGGGGATACCGTCCAGCGAATATCGTCCAGGATCACCCGGCGGTTGCGGATGAAGGTCACATCTTCCAAGGAAATCCATTCCTGCATTGGCTCACTCGTACGAATCACAGCTCTCCCATTTCGGCAAAGGAATAATGTTTCGGTCCTGCAATGATCACGTGATCGTGGACGATGATATCGAGGTCACTGAGCAGCCGTTTCAACTTCTGAGTCAACTGCCGGTCTGCGCTGGAAGGAGCGGGGTCTCCTCCCGGATGATTGTGGGACAGAATAACGGCCGTGGCTCTGTGCTTAAGGCTGGCTTCCACCACCAGGCGGGGGAAAACGGCCGTGCGGTTGACACTGCCCCTTTGGATCTCTTCGTCGGCGATGAGGGTGTTCTGGCTGTTGAGGGCGAGAAGCAGAAAGACCTCGTTGCGCTCGGTACCGAGCTTGGATGAAAGATAGGAGACAGCCTGCCGCGTGGAAGCGAACGAACAGTTGCTCTTGTTCCATCGATCCTGTTGGTAGCGATCGAAAAAGCGGGGTATCGTCGCCAGGAGGATGGATGCCTGGGGGCCAACTCCATCCACCCGGCGAAGCGAGGCCAGAGGCGCGTCGAGGACGGCCGCCAGGCTGCCGAATTCCGCTAGCAGACTCTTGGCAATCGGTTTTACGTCCTTACGGAGAATAGCGTAAGAGAGCAGCAATTCCAGCACTTCATGATCGTGAAAACCGTCGAGGCCACTGCGCTCGAAACGCTCACGAAGCCGTTGCCTGTGGCCTTCTGCGTCGGTTGTCGCCATTAGAGCACTCCGCGGACCCATGTGCAGTCGAGGGAGAGCCTATGATGCCTTGTCTTGCTCCGCGACTCTTTCGCGCAACCGAGCCAACAGGCTGTCAAAGGATTCACCGGCCAGGATCGAGTTGAATTGTCCCCGGTAGTTGTTGATAAAACTGATTCCTTCCACCACTACGTCATAGACTTTCCACTCCCCCTTTTCGTTTCGCAGGCGATAATCGACGTTCACATCGGTGTTTTTGTAGCCCAGTACCCGCGTCTTGACGAGGGCGTATTCTCCTTCGATCTCTTCTCCGTCATAGACGACTTTCTCGTCGGAGCAGGTATAGGACGATACGCGATCCACGTATGTATTGAAGAGCAGTTGCTTGAAGAGCTTGACGAATTCCTGCTGCTTATCCGGCGTCTGGTCCTTCCAGGGACGACCCAGTGCGCGTTTGGCCATTTCCGTGAAATTGAAGTATTCATCCACGATCTGCAAAATTTCAGCCTTCCGGCCCCGAAGGCTGCCGAGCTCCTTCCCTGGCTGACAACTGTGCAGTATCTGTAGCGCCCGGTCCGTTCCGGACTGAATGACGTTCAGAGGAGTGCGTGAAGCGGCGGAGACCAGTGAGGGCATCTCCAGAAAGAGCAGCAAAACAAGGAGCCTCAAACAGGAGCTTACTAAAACTGGATGGCTAAACATGACACGTTTTCCTCCGAATCCTTTATCGAGAAGTCATATCTTTGTTGGTTGACAACTTGAGCCTTGAAATCAGCTATTCTACCACAGCGGACGAAATTGTCGAAATTTTTCTTGAAGGATCCTTTCTCGAATTTATGAAATATTCCACTCCTCATCGGAGGCCGTCATGCTTAGAAAGCTCCCGGTCCCGTCTCGATGATACTCAATCCGGTCGTGTTGTCCATTGATCTTGGTAAATGAATAGCTTTTCTTGTCAAACCAACTTTTTCGGGTAATGATTGGGCTGTCATGTTTCAGGAGGGCTACCATTTTTTGTTTGGATGCAACAAGCGCCTTGACAAGGTGTGGGGGAATCTAATAAAAGCGTGCCCAAACGTATCCAGGATCAAGAATCTACGTTATTAAGTTATTAGGAGAAGGAGCGCTGGAATGAAGGATTGGGTGTTTCTCTTTCCTGGCCAGGGATCTCAATATGTGGGAATGGCGCGGGAATTTCATGAAGACTACAGCGAAGTGCGAGAGCTCTTTTCCCGAGCCGGTGATATTCTGGGGATGGATGTCAGGAAGCTCTGTTTCGAAGGCCCCGAAGAATTGTTGGTTCAGACGGAAAACGTACAGCCGGCCATAACCGTGATGAACCTGGCCTGTTACACCGTTTTGAAGCTTCATGAAATATACCCCGTGGCGACCGCCGGACATAGCCTCGGGGAGTACAGCGCCCTTTATGCGGCCGGAGTGACAAGCCTCGAAGATACATTGAAGCTTGTCCGGGCGAGAGGAGCATTCATGCACGAAGCTTCCCTCGAGGAGCCGGGAGGCATGGCCGCGATCATGGATCTCGAGGAAGACAAGATCAGGGCCATTTGCCACGAATGCGGAGTCGAGGTGGCCAATATCAACTGCGCAGAGCAGATCATCATCACCGGCCCGTTTGCACCGATCGAACAGGCCATTGCCCTGAGCACGCAAGCCGGCGCCAAGAAATGCGTGAAGCTCAGCGTGAGCGGCCCCTGGCACAGCCGCTGTATGCGGCTGGCTCAAGATAAATTCGGAGCCGTCATCAACGAATGCACCTTCCACGATCCACAGATTTTAGTCGTAAATAACATAGATGCCATGCCGCTCGGCAGCGGTGCCCAGGTTCCCGCGAAGCTCCTGGAGCAAATCTGCAGCCCCGTGCTATGGAGCCGGTCCGTGGAGCGAATTATCGAGGCCGGACACGATCACTTCGTCGAAGTTGGGCCCAAGAAGGTCCTTCGGACCCTCATGCGCCGGATCAATCGGAGCGCCAAGGTACAGAGCGTCGAAGATCCTGCGAGCCTGGCAAGTTTTCTTCAGGCGAATCAGTGAAGAGGTTTGTGGCTGGCGGTATAAGACAGGCTCACTTTCGGGTGAGCCTGGATACTGATAAGACAAGACTTACCTTCTAAACCACTAAGGACACATTATTTAAGTCGTTGTAAGTCATGAGATTGGAGAATCCTCATGTCGTCCCGGACGGTCAGCATTTCCGAATTCAAGGCAAGATGTCTTGCTCTTGTCAACATGGTAAAAGGGTGCAGATCTTTTGGAGCAACACTGGCTCTTGTTGTCTGAGCTCGAATTAAACGAATTTCTCGAATTGAACGAATTGGTCGGATTAGTCAGAGGGGTTCAATCCGACCAATTCGTTCAATTCGAGAAATTCGTTTAATTCGAGCTCAGACAACAGGAGAGGAGGAAAGCAGATCTTTTGGAGTAATCAAAAATGGCAGGCTGGAAAGTCTGCCCCACATGTACCCATGGACCATAAGGATGCTCGAGGCCGAGTCATGGATCTCCCCCGATCAGTATCCGTGTCTTGTATACGTGTTCATTTCACAAACTTGTTTGCTCTGTTTTCCCTCGCGCATCTCGGACACATCCGCCGTAAAACGTTCTTCCCCGTCACCGCATCACTTCGGCTTTTGACAAACTCCAAATAGCGCTGGGGAACGAAAGGCTCTCCGCACATGGTACACTTGGGGACCTGGAGGCGGTTTAGAACCGTTCCGCATAGGCGCAGCTCGCGGCCATCCGCGGTTTCCACAAGCTCCATGGCGTTGGTGGGGCAGGCCAGGGCGCAGGCCCCACAGGTGATGCAGCGCTCCTCAGGGTGCTGGTAGTCGTTCAGAATGCGCTCCGTGTGACTGATTGGGCGGAACTTCAAGGCTTCGATCTTCATTTCTTCTCGACAGACCCTCTCGCATTCTCCGCACCGGATGCAGACGTCACAGCGCAGGCAACGGCGTGCTTCCCGTTGAGCCAGATCTTCGGGGAGGCCCAGTTCTACTGGGTCGAAGCTCTGTTTGCGCTCATCCGCATCCATGAGAGACATTGGAAGGCGGTGGCTGGAAATTTTCTCCATCGCAGGAATCGTCACGAAGGGGACCTTCGCCTGCTTCGACACTCGAAAAACGGGAGCCGGTTCAGCGGAGCGGGTCAGGTAGTGGTCGATATCGAGTGCTCCCTGCTTTCCGGCGGCGATGGCGCTCACCACGGTAGCGGGGCCGGTTACGGCGTCCCCTCCGGCGAATACGTCTTCGACGCTTGTCCGGCTGGAAGCGGACAGGGTTACGATCAGGTTGCGCGGAGTTATCCGAACCGGAATCCGGTCTCCGAAATGGGAATAGTCCGGTTCCTGGCCGATGGCCACGATTACGGCACCCGCCTCGATTTGAAAATTGGTTCCTTCCACGGGAATGGGACGGCGACGCCCGCCGGCATCGGGCTTTCCCAGTTCCGCCTGTAAGCACTCGAGATGAGCCACGTTGCCGTTGCTTCCGCCAAGTTTGACGGGTACAGCCAGAAAGTGAAATTGGACGCCTTCTTCCATGGCTTCCTCCACTTCCTGAGGGTTGGCGGGCATCGCGTCCCGAGTCCGTCTGTAGGCCACATGGACTTCACGGCAGCCCAGACGGAGACAGGTGCGTGCGGCATCCATGGCCGAGTTGCCTCCACCGACCACCACCACCTTTTCGGCCGGCTTCTGTCGGTTTCCCAGACTCACCCGGCGGAGAAAAGTGATGGCGTCGTAGATCTGGGGAAAATCGTCTTCCCCCTCGATTCCAAGTTTGTAACCGTGATGCGCTCCGATACCAAGAAAGAAGGCCTCGAATCCTTGCCCCCGGAGCTCATCCAGAGTCACGTCTTTTCCTACCTTGACACCCGTGAGGATTTCGACTCCCATGGACCGCACGGAATCGATCTCCTTTTGTACGATCCAACGGGGGAGGCGGTATTCCGGAATACCCACGCTGAGGAGTCCGCCTGCCACGGGAAGGGATTCGAAAATAGTCACCCGGTGGCCCTTGAGAGCAAGATAATGAGCGGCGGAAAGACCGGCCGGACCGGAGCCGATGACGGCTACCCTGTGTCCATTGGTGGGAGCGGGGCGCTCGACGGGATAGCCGGAGTGCTTTTCCGTCCATTCCGCCACGAAGGCCTTGAGATACCGGATGTTGACCGGTTCATCCAGATTGGCCCGGACGCAGGCCTTTTCGCACGGGTGAGGGCAGATGAGCCCGCAGACCCAGGGGAAGGGATTGTCGCGGCGGATTACCTCGAGGGCTTCTTCATAGCGGCCGTGCGCGGTCAGAGCCAGGTATCCGGGAACGTCGATCCCGGCGGGGCAGGCCTTGTGACATGGAGCTGGGATCAATCGCGAGCAGACTCCCGCGGGGCAGTTTTTATTGGCGATGTGTAGCTCGTATTCGGCATGGAAGGACCGGAGCGAGATCAAAACCGTATCCGCGGCTTTTCCGGCGGAAGGGCAATCGCCTCTATCTCTCAGCTCCTCGCACGAGGAACGAAGAGCTTCGAGGGTCCGCGGCCCGGCGCTGCCTTCGGTAATCCGGGTGAGCAGCTCCCGTATCTCACCGAGTGCCGTGCGGCAGGCCGCACAAAGGCTTTCGGTGTGCTCCAGGAAAGAAATCAGATGCTCCCGTACCCACGATACAACGCATGTCTGGTCGCCCGGCATTCCAATGGCCTCGAGGGCTTCGATTGCCTCAGCGGCTTTTTCGGCTCGAGGCCGGCTGTCTTGGGCCATTTCGCCTTTTCTCCATTCTATTCTATTGCCTGAAGGCGTAAGGTGATTTCGGTCAAACAATTTACCACTTCAGTTGGCAATCAAACGGTAGGGCGGGGTTGCGTCCCCGCCAAGCTCGCACCCAGCCAAGCTTGGTGAGTTGCGAGCTTGGCGGGGACGCAACCCCGCCCTACCGTTCTGTAATTTCTATTCTGGAAATCACCTAACTCTTCAGCTCGAGGGCGACGTTCTTGGCAAACCGTTCCCGCCTGGTGATGTCCAATTCGCTCGCCCTGCCGAAATGGAGGCAGTGAGTCACGCATTTGGTGACGCAGGCGGGCTTCAAGCCCTGATCGACCCGTTCCATGCAATAGTTGCATTTAACGGCTTTTCCGGTTTCAGGATTCCACTGGGGGGCTCCCCAGGGACAGGCCGTGATGCAGCTCTTGCAGCCCACGCACAGGGATGCTTCGACGTAGACAATGCCGTCCGTCGGCCGCTTGCGCATGGCGCCGGTGGGACATACGGGGACGCACCATGGCTCTTCGCAGTGAAAACAGGGCATGAACACAAAGGACATGCGCGGCAAACCGCCCACCATCTTGGGTCCCACTGGGATAATCTGGCTCAGGCGTGGTCCGCGCGGCAATCCGTGGTATGTTTTGCAATGGACTTCGCAGCTCAGGCAACCGATGCAATCTTTCTGATCCTGCAAGAGATAATACTGACTCATATATAGACCTCCCAAGGAGATATAGGTTTCTTGAGTTTGAGGTGTGTTTCGTGGCTCATCCTGCTGCCGTCCTCTCTTCGCCGCTGCCTCGCTTCACGAGCTCTTCGCCCGTACTCTCACCAGAGTGCAATCGAGGGCGGGACTGCCGCCGACTCTGTCCGAGACGTTTTTCTGAAGAAGAGCATCACTGGCTCCCTTCCCGGCGCTGCGCGTTTGAACCGGAACGGTCTTTCCGAAGCCGTGGAGCATGAAAACGGCTTCCGGGTGGATGAAGTCCGTCACCTTGGCCTTGATCACCGCCGTCGCCACGGGCGAGGACACTTCCACGAGGCTTCCGTTCTTGATGCCCAGCTTCGCAGCCGCGGAGGCGTGGAGCCAGAGCTCGTTTTCGGATACCAGTTCGTTCAGGTATGGATTGTTCTGGGTCGAGACATGAGTGTGAGCGGCGCAGCGGCCGACCATCAGCTTGAAAAATCCTTCTTCGGGAGGATTGACCGGCTCGTAGGGTGGAAGAGACTGAAAGCCTGCATTTTCCATCAATGAGCTGACCACTTCGATTTTTCCGGAAGGCGTTTTGAATTGAATACCGTCCTTCCTGTCCCACAGGAGAGCCTTGTCCGTCAGGGCCACGAAGCCTTTGGAATCGAAATCCTCGATCTTGACTCCCATGTCCTTCAACTGGAAGCTCCAGATGTCTTCGATGGTCTCGTAGGGAAAATACTGTCCGAGGTCCATGCGCTGAGCCAGCTCCTTCAGGATGAGCCAGCCCGGTTTGGTGTCGTGGCGGGGGGAAACGGCCTGGCGACGCATGAAGAGCTGAGGTTTGAGGCCCGAAGCCACCTGAAGGGAATCGGAGCGCTCGAGGTAGATGGATTCCGGGAGAACCACGTCCGAATACCAGGCGAATTCGTTGAAGTTGACGTCTATGGCGACGACGAGATCCAGCTTGTCCAGAGCCTTGCGTGTCGTGGTTGTATCGGGGATCGACTGCAGGGGCTCGAAGCGATTGGCAATGATCGCTTTGATGGGGTAGGGGTTTTCGTCCAGAATGGCTTGGGCGAGGACTTGAGCGTTTCCATGGGAGGAATCGGCAATGGGAAAGATGTCTTTTCCCGAGCCGTCGAAGCGTGGCTCGGAGATTTTCGGGAACTGCTGATCGACATACTTTCCGATGTTGCCTCGTCCGGCAGCCTTGGGGCCTTTCTTGAAGAACAGCCCTCCCTTGGCCTCGATGCTTCCCATGAGTGCGTTCAGGATGATAATGGAGCGGCGGAAATGGATTTCGTTAAGATGGTGGGAGCTCCGATAGCCGAAGTGAAAGACCACGGAAGGCTTGTCCTGAGCCATTTCCCGTGCCAGGTCCACGATCTCCGAGGCCGGAATTCCCGTTTCCTTCTCGGCCCACTGCGGGGTGTAGGGCTCCACGAAGGCCTGAAGCTCGTTGAGGCCTGAAGCCCAGCGATTTACGTAGTCCGTGTCGTAGAGCCTGTCATCGAGGATGGTATGTATAAGGGCGTAGTTGAGGGCCAGGTCCGTTTCCGGGCGAATCATCCAGTAGCGCGTGGCCTTGGTCGCGGTCACGGTGACTCGTGGATCGATGTAAGTCAGCTTTGCCCCGTTTCTCATGGCGCTGAGCAGGTTGTTGATGGGCTTGATCTCGAGGGCTTCGAAAAGATTGCGCCCATACATCACGATGTGGCGCGTATTGGCGTAGTCGATTCCCACGTCGGCATCGGTGTAGCCCGTGAGAGTGCGAAAGGCCGTGTTCAGCGATCCCTTGCACAGAGCGTCATGGGTGAAATGGTTGGGCGAGCCGAGGGCTTTCATGAAGGTCTTGCTGATGTGCGTGTTCAAATTGGTCCGCTCGCCGAAAACAAGGCTCCGGCCGCCGTGATCCCGGATGATGCCCTTCAGCCTGTCGGCGACGTAATCCAGGGCCTCATCCCAGGACGCTCGCTTCCATTGTCCGGAACCGCGAGGCCCCGTACGGATCATCGGGTATTGCAGGCGCTCGTGATCGTGAAGCAGGGCCAGCCCGGCCGAGCCCTTGGCGCACAGAGCCCCCTCGATCCCGGGCACGTGCGGATTCCCTTCGATCCAGCGCACGTCGTCGTTTTCAACGATCACCCGGATCGGGCAGCGAACCGTGCACATAAAACACATGCTGTAAACTTCCTTGGCCATATTCTCATCCTTTCCCGGGAAATGTGCCTGCTTGATGTACAAACGCCGAAAGAGCACGTCCCCCTCAGCGGAAAAAGTCCTGTATACAGTTAATGATCAGCCTTCATTATAAATGCCATCTACGATCTCTCAAGATGTAATTTCTTTATACATTTTCCCGAGCCCGCCCTTCTGCCCCCTTGCCAACCTGAAAAATCCTGGTAAGAAGAGAGGGGGAGCAAATTGGAAGCTATTGGACACGAGCAGGAAGCTCAGTTTGTGAAAAAGAGGATTTTGGGAAGGTTGGAGCGGGTGAGAGGCTCAAGCGCTCGATCCGCATGGCGCCCGCTATGAGCGTCTTTTAAAAGATCGCTGCCGTTGCAGCGTGTTTGACACCCGGTACCAGGACCGGGGAAGGGAGGAAGTGTATGAAGCGTTATTGGATGTCGGGAATGATAGCGATGATTGCGGTTTTTCTCATGGCCTGTCCCGGTAGAGTTGTCGCTCAGCAAACGCAGGAAACACAGGCCTCGGGTGTCGGCCAGGTGCAAGCGCAAGCGCCTGCCGTGCCTGCAGCCGTGGCACAGACGACAGCCGCCGGCGACATGAAAGAGCAGGGTCCCGTTACGCCGGAGGTCAAGCCGGAGCCTGCTGTAACCGCTGAGCCGAAGCCTGCGGAAAAGAAGGCGGAAATCCAGACGCCTCTGACCATCAAAATCGACAAGACCACGTTGGACAACGGCGGAAATGTCGTGGTGACCGGTACGGCACCGCCAGGAAAGCCCATTTACGTGGAAGTCTGGTCGGAAAAAAAAGTGCGGGCATCTCGCTTTGATTCGGAACAAGACAAAGAAACGGGGAAAATTCCCTATATTCTCTACATGACCTATGACATGCCGGCTCATTACAAGATCCTCGCTCCGAAAGATCAGCAGGAAAATCTGGAAAAGCTGAAGAAGGAAGGCAAGAAGTGGAGCTATTCCCAGGCTCTCAAAGATCTTGGCGCCGACGTTGCCTATTCCGTTCCGGGAAAAATCAAGATCGAAAGATATCAGGCGACTCTCATGGGAAGTGTCGTAGGCTCACGAGGGGATCTGCTGCCTCAGATGGATGAGAAGGAAAACAAGAAGCGCTCGATGCAGTTGGTGAAAGCGCGTTTTCGAAGCCCCGGCAAAGTTCTGGCTCCCGTCGTGGAAGCCAAGCCGGACGGAGCTTTCACGGCAAAAATCCACATCGATGAAGGGTCTGCCCCGGGAAAGTATTCCGTCATGGCCGTGGTCGACAAGAACATGAAAAGCCAGGCCGTCACTTTCGAGAACAATATCAGCTTTCCCTATATGTATCTCGATAATGCCGGAACGAGCCTGAACATCTTCGGGCCGTTTTTCCTTTCTCTCGCGATCTCCATTTTCGGCGTCCTCATGGGAGCCGGCGGCGGGTTCATCCTGAATCCCCTTCTCATTTCTTTCTGGCCTTTGCCTCACACCGTCGTCGCGGGAACCGTAATGCCCACCGTGCTTTTCTCCCAGGGGAGCGGTATCGCCAACTACTCGAAGATCAAGTTTATCAACTGGAAGCTGGGAGTCACGATCGGTCTTTCCATGCTTCTGGGTGGCTTCATCGGTCCCAAGCTGACCGAAATGATCACTCTGGATCAATACAAGTTCGTCTTCGGGTGGATTCTGGTCGTACTGGCGGGACTCATGCTCTGGCAAACAAGCCCTGGCTACATCTCGAAAAATAAGAAGGAACAGGCGATCCTCAAGGAATTCAAGAAAAGAGCCGAGGAAGCGGCTGCCGCTAAACGATGAGGGCGGAGTGCCCAAGGCAACAGGCCGGATATATATGTTTGCCGTAATGGTATAACATATAACTATATGATTATCTAATTATCCTGATAGGATACGGGAATAATAGGAGAAGAAGTCATGATAGTTGAATTTTGGGGACAGGAGTTTAAAATCAATGTCGTTTTGGGCTGTATCGGAGGTTTCCTCATCGCTGTCGTTGCGTCGATGTTCGGCTTCGGTGGAGGACCTTTCATGGTTCCCTTGATGACCGTAGGCTTGGGACTCCCCATGTACGTCGTCGTGGGAAGCTCGCTCCTGGCCATCTTTTTCAACACCCTCATGGGGACCGCACGGCACTTCCAGTTTGGAAACTTCGATCTGCTCTTTTTCCTTCTCATGTTTCCCGCCGCCATACTTGGCGGCTACATCGCGCCCCAGATCGCCAAGCGGGTCAGTCCTCTGGTGGTGAAGCGCATTGCGGCCATAGGTCTGCTCTTGCTGGCGGGGAACCTGTTTGGGTTCTACTAATAGACGTCATTGCAAATAGGCTCCGTGGGGTGGGTGGAGGCGCATAAAGCAGTGCCTCCACCCACCCCGCGACAAATGATGCCGTATTCGGAATGAAGTCTGTCGTGAAAAAGTAAAACAAAACAGTTCGAGGAGGAATCCGATGTTGGAGCCGGCAAGTCAAGAGGTGACCTACGAGGATCTTTACAACCTCCCGGAGAATATGACGGGGGAAATCATCGACGGTGAGCTCATCGTAACGCCCCGGCCGTCGCCGAAGCACAGCAAGGCGTCCTCTGTCCTGGGAGCGAGGATAACCGTGCCCTATCAGTTTGGAGAAGGGGGCGGGCCGGGGGGGTGGATTATCCTCGATGAAGTCGAAATCAAATTTGCCGAGGAGTGCAGGCCGATCGTTCCGGATCTCTCAGGGTGGAGAGTAGAAAGATTTCCAAAGACGATTGATACCAACTGGATCTCCGTGCCTCCGGATTGGGTGTGCGAAGTTCTCTCTCCGGGAACAGTCCGGCTGGACAGAATAAAGAAGATGTCAAAATATGCCAAATTTGGGGTTCAACATGTCTGGCTGCTAGACCCGGTCAATATGATCCTGGAAGTGTTCAAGCTCGAGTCCGGCCGATGGCTCTTGTTGGATGCCTTTGAAGGAAACGACAAAATAAGGGCGGAGCCTTTTCAAGAGATAGAGCTGGATCTCAGCAAATTATGGATGGAGGACTGAGCTCCATGACCGCGACCGCTTACACGGTGCATTGGATCACGGACCACCTGGCAGTCGGGCATGCTCCAATGTCATACGACGAGCTGGCATCCATCCGAAACGAGGGGATCGACGCCATTATCAATCTTTGCGGAGAATTCTGCGATCTGCACCACATTGAGAAGAACTATGGGTTCATGGTCCTCTATCTTCCTGTGGCGGATGATAACGCCCCCGAGCTCTCAGACATGGAAAAGGCCTTGGAATGGCTCGATGAAGCTATTTGCCTGGGCAGGAAAGTCCTCGTCCATTGCCGGCTGGGGATAGGGCGTACCGGGACCTTCGTGATGGCGCATCTGCTCCGGAGCGGATGCGGCTTGAAGCCTGCCGAACAGAAGCTCAGGGGGATCAAAGGGATCCGCGCCACCCCTACCAGCTACTACCAGTGGAAATTCCTCAGAAAGTACGCGAAGAAAATAGCAAAGCTCACTGCCGGTGAGCATCCCCTCAAGGATAAGAGAGTGGCGCCGGGAAGCGAATAAGGAGGAACGTTGCATGGTGGAAGCGATCGAACTGAGAAAACTCGACTTGTTCAGCGGGCTCTCGTATGCTCAGGTGGAAGCGATAGGGAAATTAACAAGGAAAAGAACCTTCAAAACGGGCTCGTGTGTCTATAAACAAGGAGACGAAGCCAGGGAGGTTTTCATTCTGGCCACCGGCCTGGTCAGCCTGAGGGGCTTGAAATCGCCGGATGAGCTGGTAGTGGCTTTTGAGCACTGTGAGCCGGGAGATCTGTTCGGGGCGGCATCCGTAATGAGAGGGCATCAATACACGCTGACCGCCGTATGCGTCGAACAAAGCGAGGTCCTTTCGATAGATTCCTCCAAGCTCTCGAGGCTGTGTGAGACGGACTTCGAGCTGGGGTACCAGCTCATGAAGAGGATCGCCGAGATTTATTTCGACCGCTTCGAGGCGGCCAAGAAAGAGTTCGGGATTCCCATCGCGATCGAGAAGAAGCGCTGAGGAATCCTTTCGGCCTATGATAATCCGGCAGGCCGGGAAGCCTGTCCCCACACCCGCTCTAAAAGATGTGGGACAGGCTTTCCAACCCGCAAAAGGCTGGCAGGTAACAGGCCGACCGGGCAGGCGATTTCAGACGGGCCCACAGGACAACGATCCCGGCGTATCGTCAGTCCTCGTCCTTGCACGGTACACAGAGCCCTTCCTCACTGATACATTCCTCACAGTGAGCTCGATGGCAAATTCGACATTCCTTGACCGCCGTTTCACGGCTGTAATCCAGACCGCACGCACTACATGAAAAGCTGCTCTCAATCATGATCATATCCCCTTCTCTGAAGATCCAATCCTCTCGGGACCGTGCTCAAGACAATCCAAAGTGCATGGCCCCCAGTTCCTTCAATGTCGTTCTGGCCTCATCCGCCGTTTTCCCAAGCTTCCACGGTTCCATGAAGCCGCACATCATCAGCTTCCAACCATCTTCATCCTGAAAGAGGTCGGCATCATCACACGTTATGCCACAGCCTTCTTCGCCGACCGTTTCATACAAAGTGGCTTTGATTAACTGTCGATCATCCATCTTCTGCCCTCCATCTTCCATTTTGAAGCCGCAAGGCTTTGACGCCCTTTTCGGCTTTCCTATGAATGAGCAAAATAGAAGCTACCAAAGTGATCTTAATCTAAGAATGTTTACTTTCTGTGCAATAAGTGTTTTGCAAAAAAGGAAGAATACGAGATGAAGCCTCTCCTTGAGCCCTGCCCAAAAATGAAGTAGCCTGAGGGGTGAGAGAGTGTGTGTTTGGGGATCTGCACCCAGCGCCGCCTTCCACGGCGGCGCTGGGCTGCTAATGCTTTTTCCGGGTGAGTATGACACCTGTTCCTGAATGGAGGATCGTGATGGATTTCCAACTGACCGAAGAGCAGCGCATGATCAAGGAAACCGTATACAGGTGGTCACTAAACGAATTGGGGCCGCTTCAGGAAAAGATCGACGACGAGGATTGGCTTCCGCCTGATTTTTTCAAGAAATGTGCGGAAATCGGGATACTCGGGATTACCATCGATGAAAAATACGGGGGATTGGGCGGAGACGTGTTGATGCAGACTCTTGCCATCGAGGAGATGAGCCGCATCTGCCCCGCCCTTGCCATGTCGTACGGTGCCCATTCGAATCTGTGCGCCAACAATATCCACAAGAATGCCAACGAAGCCTTGAAAGAAAAATACCTCCCGCCACTCGTGGCCGGCGAGAAGATCGGGGCTCTGGGTCTGACCGAGCCCGGAGCCGGCTCCGATGCCATGAGCCTCCGGACCCGAGCCGTGCGCAAAGGCGACAAATACGTTCTGAACGGAAGCAAGATTTTCATTACCAACGGACCCGTGGCCGATATTCTGCTGGTTTACGCCAAAACGGCTCCCGAGCGCGGTGCAAAGGGAATCAGCGCATTCATCGTGGAAAAAGACTTTCCCGGTTTTTCGGTGTCCCGTAAATTGAAAAAATGCGGCATGCGCGGTTCTCCCACCGCCGAGCTGCTCTTTGAAGACTGTGAAGTTCCCGCCGAAAACCTGGTCGGCGATGAAAACATGGGCGTCCACGTGGTGACGAGCGGCCTCGACATCGAGCGCATCGTCCTGGCCGGCGGCTCCGTCGGCATGGCGCAGCAGGCGTTGGAATACTCGATCCGCTATTCCGTCGAGCGCGAGCAGTTCGGGCAGCCTATCGCCTCTTTCCAGATGATCCAGCAGAAGCTTGCCGACATGTACGCCCGTACGGAAGCCTCGCGGCTGATGGTATACCGTGCGGCTGTCATGGCCGAGAACGCTCCCCGCGGAGGCAAGGGCACCGAGCTGACCCGCATCGCCGCGGCAGCGATCCTTTTCGCCGCCGAGGCCGCCACCTGGGTGTGCGACCAGGCCGTTCAGATCCATGGCGGCTATGGCTACTGCCTCGAATTCCCGGTCCAGAAGCTGTGGCGCGACGCCAAGCTCTACGAGATCGGTGCCGGCACCAGCGAAATCCGGCGCATGATCATAGCCCGTGAGCTGACCCGTGAGGAATTTGCAAAGAAGGCGCAACGCTAGGAGCCTGTCGGAGAGTGAGGGATGGGATGCTGATTGGCGCTGATCGGACGCTGATTTGTTCTTCCGATCTTTTTCCATGGATTTTCATCAGCGAAAATCAGCGCGCATCCGCGTTCATCCGCGTCCTTTTCCCATTCTCCGACAAGCTGCCTGAACGTAAATTCTTGCCCAATCGCAGTGAGGAGGAAGGAGTTATGGAACAGCAGCCAGTTTTGGAAGAACGACAGGACCAGGTAGCTTTGCTAACGCTCAACCGGCCTGAAGCAATGAACTCCTTCAACTTTGCCATGCTCCGTGCCCTCGAGGAGCGCATCGAAGCGATTCAGCTCGATCCGGAAGTCCGGGTGGTGATCATCACGGGGGCGGGAGGAAAGGGGTTTTGTGCCGGTGCGGACCTGAAGGAGCGTGTGACTCTTGGCGAGCAACAGGTCAAGGAATTCATCATGACCATCCGCAATCTTTTCACCTTCATCGAAGATCTGAACAAACCCGTCATAGCGGCCGTAAACGGCGTTGCCCTCGGAGGGGGAACCGAGCTGGCGCTCGCCTGCGATATCCGTATCGCCTCGATCAACGCCACCATGGGGCTTACCGAGACACGACTCGCCATAATCCCAGGCGCCGGCGGTACGCAGCGGCTGCCGCGGCTCGTGGGGCGCGGGAAAGCCAAGGAGCTGATCTTCACCGGCCGTCGCGTGGATGCTGAAGAAGCTCTGCAAATCGGATTGGTCAACAAGATCTGCGCTCCCGAGGCCCTCCTGGATGAATGCCGCTCCATGGCTGCCATGATTTGCGAGACCGGTCCCATCGCCGTTCAACAGGCGAAATACGCCATCAATTATGGCCTCGAAACGGACCTTCATACGGGTCTTGCCATAGAATCAGGCGCCTATTGGGTCACCATTCCCACGGAAGATCGTATGGAAGGCCTGGTGGCTTTCCGGGAAAAGCGGAAGCCTGTGTACAAAGGCAGATGATCCTGTTGACTTCAGGCTTCAGACTTCGGATTTTATGCTTCGAGACTACGAACTTCGGGAACGTGGGCACAGGCAGTTTCATTCCTGAGCGGAGGGGCAAAATGGCAGATAGCAGGATGGAGAACCGAAGTTACTGGGAAAATGAGGAGCTCAAGCTCGACGGGCTTGTCTATGAAGCGGTATGGCCGGGCGGTGAAGAAGCCGTGACTCGGCTGATAAAGCAGGGCAAGCAGCCGGTGCGTGAGCTCATCCGTTGGCTTACCGATCCGGGCACCGAATTTTTCGAATTGAGCCGCCTGGCGGGCTTTGGCATGGGCTACCCGGAAGTTCTGGACGTGCCGTGCGCCGGCATAGTGACGGGCCTTGGAAAGATTCACGGAAGCTGGACAATGATCGTTGCCAATGACAGCCGCGTGAAAGCGGGAACCTATTTCCCCATCACTCTCAAGAAGCACTTGAGAGCCCAGGCCATAGCGGAGCGTTGTGGCTTAAACACTGTTTATATCGCCGACTCGGGAGGAGCCTATCTTCCCATGCAGGCCGACGTCTTTCCCGACGATCAGCATTTCGGCTCCATGTTCTACAACATGGCCCGTATGTCGGCCGCGGGATTGAAGCAGATCACGCTCAGCACGGGAGGAAATACCGCGGGGGGAGCCTATATCGTTTTCATGGCCTGTGAGTCGGTCATGATCGACAAAATGTCTTATTCGTTTTTGGGTGGGCCTCCGCTCGTAAAGGCCGCCACGGGGGAAGTCATATCCGCGGAAGATCTGGGCGGAGCCCGCGTTCATACTCAGATTTCGGGCGGAGCGGATCATTTCTGCCGCAATCAGGAGGAAGCGGTTGCGAAGGTCCGGGAAATCCTCTCGATGGAAGCACCGCAAGAGCTTCACCTCCATCGCTTCCCCGAGGCTCCGCCCCGCGTGCCGGTGGAATCCATCTATGAAATCCTTCCCGCCAAAATCCATCAGGGAATCAATGTTCGAACCTTTCTCGAGGCCATTGCCGACGACAGCCACTTTGTGGAGTATAAAAAGACGTATGCCATGGGCCGTGGAGACAACATCGTGGCGGGCAAGCTGCGCATCGAGGGCTTTCCCGTCGGGGTGATCGCGTCCCATGGACTGGGGATCATCTTCGCCGAGGCGGCCCGGAAAGCTACCGAGTGGATCATTCGGTGCTCCCGGGAAAAAATTCCCATTTTATTCGTGCAGAGCTCACCGGGGTACATGGTGGGCTCGGAATCGGAGCATATGGGAATCGGAAAGTACGGTGCCGATATGGTGCGGGCGGTCTCCTGTGCTCAGGTGCCGCGCATTCAGCTCGTGATCGGTCCCGACAACGGAGCCGCCAACTACGGGATGTGCGGACGAGCCTATCGGCCTCATTTCCTGTTCCACACCATGCGCTCGCGGACGTCGGTCATGAGCGGCCGCTCGGCTGCGGAAGTGCTCCTTTCCATCGAAGAGCGCAAGCGGGCCGGCGCGGGAAATCCCATGAGCGACGGCGAAAAGCAAGCCTTCCGGCAGCAGATGGTCGACAAATACGACGGCGAGGCACATCCATTTTACTGCGCTGCCCGGCTCTTGAGCGACCGGGTGGTCAAGTTCCGGGAAATCCGGGACTGGCTGGCCATGGCTGTTGAGGTGAGCGCGCTCGAGCCCATCGGTGAATCTGCTTTCGGAAATTTCCGCTTTTGATCTGAGGGCTGCTCAGAGGGAGGTGTTGAAATGGCGGAGCTGAAGTACCCAAAGGAAGTGGTTCTGGGAGATATCACGGTCAGGGACGGCTTTCAGCATGAAGAGAAGTATATTCCGCTGGACGCCAAATTGTGGGTGGCGGAGCAGTTGGTGCTGGCCGGCTTCAAGCGTATCGAGGTCACCAACTTCGGAAATCCCCGGGGGATGCCTCAATTCAAGGACGCCGACGAGCTGATGAAGCGGCTGAGGGGCAGCAAGAAAGTGGGGCCTCTTCTCAAAGACGTCGAAATCACCACCATCACCATTCGCGAGAAAGCCGTGGAGCGGGCGATACAGGCGCGTCGGGATGGATACGGGCCGGATCGCGTCCTGTTCATGGTTTCGACCAGTGAGTCGCATCACCGGGTCAATTCAGGATCTTCTCTGGACGAATATTGGAAAATGTGCGAGAAATACATCCCTCGTATCCATGATGCCGGGATGAAAGTATGCGGGACGGTAAGTACTATCTGGGGCTGCCCTATCGAGGGGCCGATGGAGCTGAAGAAGGCTGTGGAATTCACCCGAAGGTGGCTCGATATCGGCGTCGACGATATCGAACATGCCGATCACGACGGGTCTGCTCCACCGAACAAGGTCTACGAATATTTTTCGATGATCTTGAGCGCCGTTCCCGATACCACGAAGCACGTGGCTCATTTCCACGTAACTCGAGGCTGGGGGGCGGCCAATGTCCTGGCTGCGCTGAATGCGGGAATCACTCATTTCGAATCCACTCTGGGGGGCATCGGCGGGCAGCCGGCTAACTTCGTGGATGGAGTGCCCGTGGCGGGCACCGGTAAATACTATTATCAAGACCCGAGTATCACCGGTCTCGTTTCCACTGAAGACATGGTGGTGATGATGGACGAGATGGGCATCGATACCGGGGTGGATGTGGATAAAGTGTTAGAGATCGGACGCATAGTAGAGCGTATTACAGGAAGGCGGCTCCGCTCGGAATGTGTCCACAGTGGCAGAATCCCCAAGACCTTGACGGGAAGACGTTAATACGGATGATTCAAGCGGTCTGCCGCCCGGCCGGACACCGGAAGGGCGCCCTGTTCATCCGGGGCTGACGGCTTCCCCATAAGAGAGATCCCCTATGGAATACGGCCTGAGGCGCTACGAAGCCGTTCATCGGCTGGCCTGGTTTTTGTTCTTTCTGTCCTGCCTTCTGATCGCTTATCCCGTTGCACGGGGATATAATTTATCCGAGGCAACGTCTCAACAGGTTCCTCTCAATCCGGAAGCCTTGAAATCCACTGCCTTCTGGATGCAATTGCACTGGCTGCGGATGCCTCCGCTGGGCAGGGGACTGCTCTATCTCCTGTGGGTGGCGATTCTTTTCGTTGCGGGACGATTTCTCTGGCTCGTGATTCAGTACGTCGGCAAGCACGTACTCAGGAGCCTTCTGGCCTCAACGGTCAGGAAATCCCCCGGCCGGCCGAAGCCCATCCTCGACGGTCTCGCGGTCAGCCCCGAGCGTCTGTTTCCGACCGAGCTTCTACTCAACCATGTCAACCGCTTCCCCCTGCGACTCCTTTTTCATCCCTTCCAACGCCTCCGTCTAATGCTTTCCCACTCTCATGCTACCCTTTCCTCGGAAGAATTGATGGAAAAGGAGCGCCGCATCGTGGAAACCGACTGGCAGATTCTCTGGGCTTCGTGGACTCCCTTCCGGTGGCTGCTTTGGTTTCTTCCCCTGGTGGGGCTTGTGCAGGCGTCGTGGCTTTTCTATCAGCACCTGCAGCCGGCGTTGTCCGGTCAACGGGATCTTCAGGAAATACTGAGCCCTATCCTCGGGAGCCTGCTTCCTCTGGTCCAGATTGTTGCCGTAACCATTTTCTTCAATCTCATAGCCGGGTTGCTCAAGCGCCTCGAAAATCTCTATCTTTCCAACGTCGATGCTTTGCTCTACGACCAGTTCCTCTCCCTGCTTCCTTTTCAGAGCAGCGATACGCTGATCCTTCTGGAAGCGATGCAGAAGCATTTCCAGGAATTGCATCTCCTTTTGCGCCGAATGGAACGGGAGCGGCCTGGCGGGCTGGAGCGCAATACGGCCAACGAAAAGGAAGCCCGTGGAGGGAAGGGATGAAGAGGCCTCGGAGTGTGAAGGATTGAGGCTGCTTCGTAGTGCGAAGATTTGCAAGGGATTGAAAGTTGAAAACTCCGGATCATGAAGCCGCTGCTGGTGCTTTGATGCTTCGTGTTCTTCAAGGCCATTCGGCCTTCATTCCCAACCCCGTTGGAGACTGGGCCGAAATCGCCGGAGAACAGGTGGCCGCCTATTCCCAGCCGGTTTCCCTCAAGAAAAAAGTGCTCCTTGTCATAGCCTATGATTCCGTCTGGATGCACCATATCGAGTTGAACAAGGAAGCCCTCATCGACAATATCAACCGGGGCCGAAAAGAGCCTCTCGTGGAGAAAATAAATATCCGCGTCGGCGAAGTGCCCCTGGCTCCCCCGGTTTTGAACCCCAACCACCGCCTCCTCGATAAAATCGAGCCCAAGCACCAGCGCCCGAAGAAGAAGAAAAAAGCCCCGCAACGCCCGCTAACCCCCGAAGAAAAAGCCCTCTTGAAGAGCCTTACCGATCCGGAGCTGAGAGCCGTGGCCAAGAGACTTCTCAGCCATATTCCGTTGAGTGATGAAGAAAATGAAGAGCGCAGCGAGGATTGATGATTGATGATTGATGAGTGATGAGTGATTTTCACCGCAGAGACGCAGAGAGCACAGAGAAAGCGCGGAGAAATCTCATGAGGATTATGACGATCTCTCTGCGATCTTTCTGCGTCCTCTGCGTCTCTGCGGTGAACACAAGAGCGCGCATTGGACCGTTCAAAGTATAGTTTCCGCAGCCTGTGTACCCTCGGTGCCGGTGACGGTGACGCTGACGGAGGCTGAGGATACCTCGTTGAAGACCTTTACGATGCTCTGGGCCACGGTCCCGGTGATTCCCGGAATGCCGCTCAGCTCTTCGACCGTGGCGCTTTGCAGATCCTCCATGCTTCCGAAGTGCTGCAGCAGAAGTTGCCTTCGCTGGGGGCCAACGCCGGGGATCGTATCGAGAGCCGACGTCAGCAGTTGATGCCGGTGACGATTCTGGTAGTTGGAAATGGCGAAGCGATGTGCTTCATCCCTCAAGCGCTGCAAAAGATGCAATATATCCGGGAAGCGTGACAAAAACAGCGGGTTCTTTCGCCCCGGAATGTAGATCTTCTCGTAGAATCCGCGTCCTTTTTCACCAACGTCCGCTTCTTGCTCCTTGGCGATGGAAATGAGAGGGAGGCGCTCGATCATTCCCATCTCGCCCAGGAGGTGGTGAATACGGTTGAGCTGGCTTTTTCCGCCGTCGAGCACGAGCAGATCGAGGCCGGCGGTGAGCCCCGGTTCTTCCTTGAAGAGACGCTCCAGTACTTCGGCCATCATTGCGGGATCGTCAGGCTCGTCTTTTCCGTGGATTCGATAGTGGCGATACGAGCTCTTATCGGGCTGTGCATTGCCGAAAACCACAATCGCTCCGACGGCGTGCCTGCCCTGGATGTTGGAAATATCCACGCAGGCCATGCGCCTTGGGAGCCTGGAGAGCTTCAAAATGCGCTGCAGGCTTTCCAGCAGCCCCACGTCGCGCTCTTCCCATTTCTTGCGGCTGATGGCACGCTCGCGAGCATTGCTTTCGGCCAGATCGAGAAGATGTCTGCGCTCCCCCCTTTTAACCGGCCATATTTTCACCCGTTTTCCCCTTGTTTCGGAGAGCCATTCCTCAAGAGCACTTTCAGCTTCCAGGGGAAGGGGAACCAGGATCTCATCCGGTATATAGCGGCCGTTTGCGTAATACTGCTGGATAAAGACCGACATAAGCTCGTCTTTGCTCCCTTGAGCGTCCTTCAGATCGTAATCCTTCTGGCCGATGAGAGCCCCCTGGCGGATAAAAAGCACCACCAGCTCGGTCCCTTCCTCGTCTTGATGTATCCCGAGGACATCCTGGTTGAGGAAGCGGTCTGAAACCATATGCTGTTTTTCCAGAAGGGAGGCAATCGAGCGCAGCCGGTCCCGATAGAAAGCGGCCCGCTCGAATTCGAGCGACGCCGAGGCCTCTTCCATACGCTGCTGCAGTTGCTGCTGGAGAAGGTCGTCCTTGCCCTGGAGGAAAAGGATCACATCGTCGGCCATCTTGCGGTATTCTTCGAGCGAGATCTTACCCGCGCACGCTCCGAGGCAGCGCCCGAGGGAGTAATTGAGGCACGGTCGTTGCCGCGGCACCAGCTTCTTCCCTTTGCACTGGCGTAGCGGAAAGATCTGATTGAGAAGCTTCATGGTTTCGCGTACCGCATACCCTGAAGGGTAGGGGCCGAAATAAAGGGCGCCGTCCTTCTGGAATCTTCGAACGATTTCCAGAGAAGGGTAGGGGTCCCTCGGATCGATGCGCAACGCCGGGTAATTCTTGTCGTCTCGAAGTATCACGTTGTAGCGTGGGCGGTGCTTCTTGATGAGGCTGGCCTCGAGGAGCAAGGCCTCTTTCTCGGTCGACGTGACGACGTATTCCAGGTCCGTAGCCTTTTCGACCAGCACCCGCGTCTTGACGCTCGTGGCCGCCGTGCTGCGAAAATAGCTGCTCACGCGCTTTTTGAGATCCCTCGCCTTGCCTACGTATAGAACAGTCCCTTCAGCTTCTTTGAAGAGATAGACGCCGGGCAGGTGAGGAAAAGTTGCCGTCTTGAGACTCAAAGGATGAACCGTGTCCGGTGTCCCGGCCTCCGAGGAGGTGTCGGAGCTCTCAGACAGCACAGTATCGTTCACATCCATGCACAAATCCTTTTCGAGCGACAAAATTACCCCTGTCCTTCCATCATTCTTACTGATCCCCGCCCGCAAATCAACCAGGGATCACATGCTTCCCTGATCACGGGTCCGTTTCGAAGCCCGGTTCAGCTTCCCTTTTAAACCGAATTCTGAAAAGCCTGGACAGGTAAGCCATTTTCTGTTAAACAAAAAGAGTATTTCAGGTCGGGACGTGGCTCAGCCTGGTAGAGCGCTGCGTTCGGGACGCAGAGGTCGCTGGTTCGAATCCAGTCGTCCCGATCAAGAAAATCAACGGCTTACGGTCTGCCGGAGCCGTGTTGGTCGGTAAAATTGGTCACTTTTGGTGACCAAGGAAAGAGAGAATGCCCGGCAGGTAGCAATGTCGGGCATTTTGCGTTGCGGCCTCAAAAGGGATGGTAAGCGGTTTTATCGGCAAAGTAGTTGAGTTCCGTTGCCGCTCGGTCAATGTGGTCCGTGGTGGCTGGGCGGAGCGGGGACATTCGAACCGGACTGGTTTTGGTAAAAGACATGATCACCATGCCATGTTGACCAGCTTGAGAAGCAGAGTGGCATCCATGAACCGCGCTAGGCTGGTCAAGGACTCGAAGCAAAGCAGCAAGATCCAAAGATGCCAGGGTTCCAAAATTCCGCTGCTTCATTCGTCGCCGTTGCTGGAAGGAAAGACCATTTAAGACAGCTTGTTCCCACCAATCATCGAAAATCGATGGCAGTACCTTCTCAAGAAATACGGCAAGCTGCTTGGTTGCCTCGCTCAGTAGTGATGTCATGGAGGCATGGATTTGGTCGGATTCAAGACCTCTGTCGTCTTTCATGTCGGCTTTGCTCGCTTCCCATGATTATCTATTGAGGTATATCGAAGCTTTCAGCCGAGATCCCATACGACCTCGCATGCGAGGTACTGGCCGATGACCATTCGAACGAGCACTCCACAATCGACGGATGTGAGATAGCGATATCGACTTGGCTGAACCACTATCCAGCCTTCAGAATCCATGTCAGCGCCGAGAAGGATTCGTTGCATGGCCCGACTTCCCATCTCTGGCCAAAGCGAAAGCGACGATACAGGTAGCGCTTCGAAATTCTCCCGGATCTTCGATGTCATGGTGGGAAAAGGGACGAAAGCCAAATGCGATGGGTCATCGAGTTGTGGCTCATTCAGTTCATATGCGGCATGGCCTCTGGCGAGTTTCAACACCACATTCCTAACGCGTTCGATTTCGAAGTCGAAAAACGTTTCGCCTGCCGTTTTCTTGCAGGCTTGGCTGAACTTCGAGACCAGCGCCGGCTTCTGTCGGAGAATTCGCCTGATCTTCTCACGTTCAACTTCCTCTGGCCCGGCTGATCCAGCCAAGGCGCAATCGAGGAGGCACGCAACGTACTCTTCGTCCAGAGAGAAACCCTCGTTACAAGCCTGACAGGCAGGCACGACCGGAAGATTCGTCGGATACGGTTCGTCCAGGAATACCTTCGAGGGCACGTGATCGCGTGTCTCGGTGCCTTGGCCGCAATAGACACAGAAAGAGGTTTGACGAATATCTCCGAAGTTTTGAAGCTGTTCCACGTTTTCGAACTCCCGTCCCCGTTTCGTCAAAGCCTTTCGGCCAGTTTACCGATACGGTCGGCCGCATCGCTCGCTTCGAGGTATGCTGCATACGATTCGAGTGCTCCTTGGATGAGCCCATCGAAGTGGACGATCCGCGATCCCGAAGATATCGATTCCATCGATGACTTCACTCGAGCAGGGTTGGTGGTTTCCTCTGCGACAGGCAGCCCTACGACGAAAACGACTTCTATGTTCGGGGTGGCGATGCCTCGTGCTGCCAATATCTTCTTCAAAGCGTCGACATATTTCTGCCCCTGCTCGACCAATTCGAGCAGCTTCATCTGACGCCCGGCTCGTTTGAGCTCCACTATCACGTGCTTGCCCGCCGTCGTCCGGTAGGCGATGTCCACACGCCCCAGCTTCTCCTTCTCGGTCATGTCGTCGACGATGATGCCTTCAGCCTTGAGCCGGGATTCCATGAACTCGCTGCCTGTGGCTCTTTCCCACGAGGGATCGAGAAGCCACAAGTCCTTGAAGAGAAATTCCTGCAGGACCTTCTCCTTGATGTTCTCGTCTACCAGGCTCCTGAACGCTCTGATCGCGTCGAGTCTCGAGGTGACAATGTCTCGATACAGAGAAGATTCCAATACATCCTGATCCGCCAGGAGTTTCAAAAGGGCTTCGATGCCACCGCCGAGTGCGTCGGCCAATGCATCCGCCGTCCCCTTAAGCTTCAGGCGCTCGAATGCGAACACCGCATGACGTAACAATTCTTTTCTGTCAGCCCTGTCTTCGACAGGAACCGATCCGACTTTGGCGATGACCCCTTTGGCGTGCTCCCTAAACCCTTCAGGCAATGAGTCGAGCCAATCCGCGAGCGCGGGATGCTCACGCGTAACTTCCTCGGCACCGTGCTTGCGCCGCCATTCACTCCATTTGGACTCTATCTGGTTCAACAAGGATCGTAAAAAGGCTATCAGGACTTCGTAGCGTTCGTCGTTCTCCAGTACCCGTTGTCGGTCACTCGTGACGATGTCGTCGAGTTCGTCCTTATCGAGGAAATCTGCCTCTATCTGCCCTGTGAGATACTTGGTGTAGAGCCGCCCGTCGTTGATCTTGTCGAGAACGTTTTCCATCAACAAGCGCCCTCGGGCAAAGACTACGATGGAATTCAAGTTTCCAGCTTCCGTCTCGAGCTGTTTTGGCTTGGCGGCAGTACCGAGCCATCCTCGAATCAACCAATCCCCCGGTCGACCGTCCATGGTTCCGCTTTTCTTATCCTGCTCTTTCAGATAGGGACAGAATTGCGAATAATCGACATCGTCACCGATGTTCCAGAGAAACTGGACGACTCCCAGATCCCCACGGTCCCTGACCGTCACTTCGACATCATCGATGAACACTCGAAAGCTTTCACTCCCGATCACCGAAAACCGCCGTGCCAGACGACGACGAAGTGCTACGCCGGTAACTCCCAGGCGGTTCCTCTTGAGGTCAGTAAGGCGAATGACGGTCCCAATGGAGACGACGATTTCCTCTTCTCCCAGTACATCTGGATGATACTCGGAAAGCCGGCTCTCCATCGCCTCCCGAATCCCTGCGGAACGCATACGCAATCCCTGTCCCTCACCGTCCTTGTAGGACTGGACTTCGACGGTATCGGCGATGGAGAAAAGAGAGAGCTTGCCCAGCCCTTTCCGCCCCATCACCCTACGGCCCTTCTCGGTGACGGTCGGTTCGGCTTCCCTTCGACGATAACCGACTCTCAGGTATTTGTCGTTCATGTCCTGAACAGTCATGCCGATACCGTCATCCTTGACGAGAATTGTGTTGTCGCCGAGATCGAATGCGATGTCGACGCGTTCCGCATCCGCATCCCAGGCATTTGCGACGACTTCCGTCAGTACAGCCGCTACGTTGCTGTAGAGATTGATGCCCAGATGGTCTAGGACATTGAGATCGATGGTCATACGATAGGGTTGATCGTCTGCGGTCATGAAATCCCTTTTCCACCAACCTGGGGCCGGTACAGCCGCAGGGTTTCGTTTTCGAAAAACGGATCAAGAGATACGGTTCCCTCCGATTTCACCATATCGCTCGTCCGATTCGAGCCAGTTCACAACGTCAAGGCCCAACTCTTCCAAGCCTGCATTCTTTCGAGCCTTGATTGCGCATTCCCAGACGACGAGCACGCGCCAGCCGCTCGTGAGAAGGAGGTCATAGTTTCGTCTGTCGCGTTTCTCGTTGGCCTCGAATTTTTCTTTCCAGAACTCCTTACGGGAAGAAGGCTTCGTCGAAAACTTGCAGCCTTCGTGCACATGCCAAAAACAACCGTGAACGAACACGACCGCACGGAAACGAGGGAAAACCAAATCAGGAGACCCGGGAAGCCTTCTGTCGTGCAGGCGATAACGCAGACCGAACCGATGCAGGATGCGGCGAAGGCACATTTCCGGACCAGTATCACGCTGACCGACACTGGCCATGATTCGTGACCTGGTTTTCTTGTCGACGGTATCCATGGCCCGTTCAAACCCGTTCCACGATCTGGGTCGTCACGAGAGCCTCGAGATGTCGATGGAGCTCGTCCGGCAGATGTCCACCCCTGACGAGGACGCCGAGCTCCATGTTCCGCTCCATTGCTGCGTTGCTGAGATTGGCACTGCTTATGAACGCGAGCTTGCCGTCGGCCACAGCGCATTTGGCGTGCACGGCGCCGGTCGATTGGCCTGTGGGTTTGCTGCCGGCACCGACGTTCCAGACGTAAATGTTCGCGGATGGAACCGTGTCCTTCATCGTTTGCACAGAATCCACGGTGACCTTACCCCCGTGATGGGCCGAGGACTCCAATAGGATATCGATCTGCACCTGACGTTTCATCGCATCTTGCAAGGCATCGATTATGAGAACGACCTCGTAGGCGACGAAACTCACAAGGAATATTCGGTTTCGCGCCGACTCGACGACTTCGCAGAGCACCTGCGCTGTATGCCGGATCGGGACCATGCCCGTAGACGGTCCAGTCCATACGAGCTCCACCGAGCCGCGTTTATCGAGAAGTGCAGCGGTAGCCGATGCCGCTCGAAGCGCTGCAGCCAACTCGCTTGGTCGGACCTTCTTTGCGTTTCGCCAAGCTTCATCCATTCGAGTGATCATTGATCTGTCGACGTTGGGGCCGAAACTCGGTCTCACCTGTGCAAATCCCTCCACGGAGCCCAAGGATTCGATCTTCGCCGAGACTGCGGCTATTCGATCGGGGTGCAGCTCAAGTCCGAATTCGGCGACGATTTGCCAGAGAATGTTCATGACCGCCGGCCTGCTCTCCTGAAGAAAGCCGTGTCACGACATTCGAAGGTTTCGATGAGCAACGCTCTGTCTAAGTAGCGGTTACCCCGTTCGCAGGATGTTTCGGCTACGAACGCACAGGCATGACAGGCAGCGGTATGCAGGGAGCGATCTATGCCAGGATTGTGGTCGGAGCACAAGGGATCCGACGAGCACACGGAGGCACGGGAGAGAGCCTGCCCGATCAGTCGGCCGAGGTTCTCGGGCTTTCCGAGCTCGACCAGTCCACCAAGCGTGCCGTCGGAATCGGCGGCTGCGGTGTAAAGGAGGACTCCCGCCATCGGTGAATCCGGATCCGAGCTCGCATAGATGCGTTCTCGTATGCTGGCAGAGTTGTATCCACACTCGAGGGCCAATTCGCGGATCAGCAGATGGGCGAACGTATGGAGCATGGCGTAGCGAATTCCCCGATATCCTGCCTCCGGGTCCAAGCCACGGGCGCTCCTCCAACCCATGTGCCCGTTCTCCAGCCTCACACTGCGCTTCTGGACGGCATCGAGCTGCTCCCACCTCCGAACGGTTTCCTCGTCGAACCGAAGGAAAATACCTTCGCCATGCACTTCGCTCGCAGGTATCCAATCGGGCCGCCCTCGCGACAGAGGCGCCATCGGTGGGCGGTCCCCCGGATCGGTACTTTCTTCGGGAGCCTCGACTCGGGTGTACCCGATCAACGCGTTCACTTCCCGGAGCCGCTCCAGCAACAACACTCCCACGATTTCATTCTTGTGAGAGTCGGGAACCTTCTCTTTTCGACTCATGAATTGGGGCCAGTCGGTAGGAGGTGTCGGAGCGGTCAGCACTTCCCACTCAGGAACTTTGAGATCTTCCGCAGCTATGGATGTTTCCAGAGATCCTTCACGTTTGGCTTTGATGACTTCCCAAGTCGCTTGTGGCTCGCAGGCTTGGATCCCCGAGAGGCTGCCCGTCTTCTTGAGTGTCTTCAAAACGTAACCGGTTTCCTCCAGGGACTCGACGTCTTGGAAGTATGTCCATCCGTCGTTTATGACCTGCACCACAGGATCTCGTTCCAGAGGTATCGCAAGAACCGACAGAGTGATAGGAAACCATCCGTTCGTGGCTCCCAGCAGGACTGCCCGAGGAGGCTCCTCGCAAGACGAGTCGAAGGTATCCAAATGCGGATGTCGTCCGCGACAAGCCGGCAGGTTCTGGCGAGCTTCCCTTCCGAACGCGTGAACGAGAGAACGTGCGGTATCGCAAGTATCGCACTTCACCCAGAGGTTTTCGGTCTGCAACGACGCTCCTCTTTCGAAGAAACGCAGTGACCCTCGACACTCGGAAGGGCCTCCGTGCACGAACCAATGCCAGGGGAAATCGTCCAAATGGCCGTTCCTGCAGGCCAGAAGAAATCGAGCGGGAACGGCGTCCGCGTTCTTTCCCTTCTCGCAATTGGAGTGCACGAAGTGAGTCTGTTCGGGCCGATAGGGATAAGGCTTTATGTCGAACAATCCCGAATCGTACTCCGCCAGCAATCCACACCTCACGCATCGCAGCCATCGCGGAAATGGCCGCACCGGTACTCCGATCTTTCCTTCGGCCGACATTGGGCTGGCTCCCTCTTCGCGCACGAAGGGAGGAATCCGCAATCGCTCGACCTGTGGACCCAGAATACGCCGTACTGCGGCCAATAGACGGGCTTCCTCGACAGGGAGACACTGGTTCACGTCCCACCGATCCAATCCCATGGTTACGACCGACAGATTCGGGAGGTCGATGAGAGCACCCGGACCGTATGACCAGAGCAATTGGCTCGGTCTGATCTGTCCTACCAGATAGGTGCTCATGCCTCTCCTCCTTCGCTTTCGCCGTCTCTCGATCTCGCTCGCCACCGCGGAGGCTCGCCGAGTTTCACCACATCCATCACCAATCGAACGCCCGGCTCGACCTCCCGCATCGAGAAAGGAACCGTAAACTCGTCCCAGGCGATCGCTCCCGGTTTCTTCAACAAAGCCGCGACGTCGCCTTGACCGCGTTCGGTTTCGTATCCGAGTCTCCTTCCGGGCTTGACCGCTTCCTTCACCCAGCGATCGATCCGGTCCGCCACCATCTGATCGGCAAGTTGTCTCGATGCCTTGTCCTTCACTTTCCATGCCCGGTCAGAGATGATATTCCTTATTTCGGCGATCTCCGGTCTGCCCGAGTTGTCGAGATCTTGCGCTCCGAGGTTCGGATTCAGTGGATCGTTATCCAGCCGCAGGATGCTCACCATCGTTCCCATCAGCCCTCGATCCAACGCCCTAGGAGCGAAGGGAGTGACGGACTGGGCCTCTACATGCTTGTAGAAAGTGGCATGGTAGTGTTCGAAGGTTTCGTAGTGCGACAGGTCACGAGGACGTGACCAAGTCAGCACCGTACACACCAGACCGGGGAAGACTCGGCCAACGCGGCTGGTCGCCTGGATGTATTCGGCGGTGTTCTTGGGTTGGCCGTTCACCACCATCAGGCCAAGACGGTTCACGTCCACGCCGACCGAAAGCATGTTCGTCGCTAGAACGATGTCGATGGCTCTTGTCTCGCCCTTCTGCCAGACGGACTTGAACTTCACCTCCAACTGATCCAGTTTTTTCGGAATCTCCTTGTTCGAGACGCGAGAGGTGAGCTCGTCCACATTGCGTATCGATCGTTGGCTCAGACCGGGGCGAAGGACCTCGCTCATCTGTACGCGATAGGAACGGGTCTGGACATCGTCTTCCGCGAGCCGCCGCATGCCGCCCAGCTCTCGAAGCGAGTTGAAATAGCCGACCAGCGTCATGTAAGGATCGGCTGCCTGTCCGAATCTCTCGTACAATGACTGCGCGGCGGTCAGCAGCGCGACGTACACGCGAATGAGGACGGCCGGTCGAGAGCTTCCTGGCGAACAGATGCCCATGTAACGCCGCCCCGGCTTCGTCTCGACCGCTCGCTGCACGGCAAAGAAATTGTCCTCCACATCGATACCGTGCGGAGGAAAGACCGCTACTCGTCGAAGGAAGACGTTGTTAACCTGTTCCTCGGCCTTTCGGACAGTCGCGGTCGAGGCGACGATCTTCGGCCTGACGGTTTTGCCATCCAGAGTCCAGGCTGAGAGCTCGTCCACGGCGGTTTCATAAAGACCGACCATGGTTCCGAGAGGCCCGCTTATGAGATGGAACTCGTCCTGGATAATCAGGTCTGGTGGCCGAATCGGCATGATTTGGCGGACACTGGTTGGCCGTAACGAGCCACTCTTCCGGTGATTGCCGGTACATGCAGCGCCAGACCAAAGCAGGCCATGGCGCTCACATTCTTGTGTGGTTCGCCCGAAGAGAGTCCGCACCTGTCCGCGCCAAGCCATCATCGCGAACTTGTCCACCGTCGCGATCAATATCGACGGGGGATAGCGATAGATCTCGTCGTCGACCACCACGACCGGAAGGCCGAGATTTCTCGATTTGGCCCTGCTGAACTCGCATTTCTGTTTTGGATCCCCACAGAATATGAATGTCCTCCCGACGTCCTTCCTGTAGGACCGCACCTCGATGTCGCGTCCCGCCTTGATCTCCGACCCGCACCAGGGACAGAATGTGAACTGTGCCGGCGTCGAACCGGTTCCGTACTTGCCTTCCCGTTCCCTCTCGATGGCTTCGTGACTTTCCTCGGTTGTGTTCGGAGTGACACGCTGCCCCACCCATAGTCCGATGGTGAAGGGCATGGAGCCCCATTTGGCTGAGTCTGCACGCCTCAAAACCTCCATGGCGCAGATCAGGATGGTGGCGCGCTGGAACTGCTGGATGGTGAGCAACCGCAACGTGTAGCGCATGATGACCGCCAGTCCGCGTCCTCCATCGAGTCCGCCCAGGGTTCCCTGCAATCTGCGGACAGCCATCGTGAACGCAGCGACACCGAGATAGGCTTCGGTCTTTCCGCCACCAGTGGGGAACCATAACAGGTCGGCGTAGGCCTCGACAGGTTCGGTGCGGTCGGAATGAGTGGGATCTGCCAATGCGGGAATGGATAAAAGAATGAAGGCCAACTGGAACGGTCTCCACGACCTGTTTTTTGGAATGTCCAAGTCCGCCAGTTCCGGACTCTCCCCATGCCGCGTCAGCAGCGAGTACACGCTCCGGACGCGTTGTAGCGCCATGGATCGATTGGCGAACCGGAACGCATCGAGAGCCGCGTCGTTCGAACCAAGAACGGAGATTCCCTCTCGGAGTCGTTCTTTGATAGCTTCACAACGGTCCAGAGCTGCAATGGCGGCGGTGTCGAATCCGCGAACCTCGGAACCGATGCTGATTCTCCGCTCTTCGATCCAGTCGGCGTAATCCTCCACCAGGACACCGAGCGTGGAAACGAGGGTGTCGCGATCCAAATCCGCCAACAGGTTCATGTCGAGTGAGCCGCCTTCGATCAGACGGCGCATGGCAGGACGATCGTCGTTCGCCACGCCGGGGGTTTCCGTTATCGGAACTTCGAGCTGAGGCAATACGCGAGTGCGGACCTCCACCGCCCGCTCGTCTTCGTCATCGGAGGGATCGGCGTGGACCGACACGCCATGACCTACGGCGAATTCCACACGCCGCCGGTAGATCATCTCCAGCGCCTCTCGCTCCTCGTCGGAACCGTCCGCGGCCAAGACGGGCCTGCGCCGGAAAATCGGCCTTCCTTCCGGGTCCCGTGCGATCAACTCGGGCTGGAACACCCATGCCCGGTCCTGATTCTGCTCCGGCTTCGTCTGGTTGTTCACTAGAAAAAGCGTCACCAAACGATCTCCGCTCTCCAGAGGCGCCCCGACCGTTCCCTGGATCACAATGTCTGGACAGTTCGGATCGATGACAATAGGCTCGACGATACGACGACCGAGCGAGACGCGCACCGTTCCTCCTGAAGGGATCCGTTTCCAACAGCGGAATTGTTTTCCGGTCTTCTCGTCGACACGTTCACTCTCGGTGCGTTCGTATCTTCCCCAGCCAGCCCGTAACTCGATAGTCTTTACTGACCCATCGACGCAGAAAGTGAATCCGAAGGAAGAAGGCACCAGAGACTGGCTGATGGAGGCCTCGGCTTCTCGATCTGCTCCATCGGGATCGGTGGTGGCCGCGTCGGGCAGGTCTTCGACTTGATCGTCGGAAACTCGTGTGTCGGGTGGAGCGAGCTTGCCGACCAGATACCGGTCGCGCACACTCATTCCTACGATCTCTTCTTCCGGACCATCGGCTGGACCGAGCAGATCGTCAATGACGGCATACTGGAGGAGATCCCTTATGTATGCTTGTTCCTGTGGCGTTTTTCCATCAAAGAGAGGAAAAGCGGAGAACTCGATTCCGAACGCCGTCTTCAGAGCAACCTCGAGTGTGGACCAGTCCAACCGGGAAATAGCCGATGTCGAAGAGGGAACAGGAATTCCGAGATCGCCGAGGGGTATGGAAGGATCTACCTGCAGAAGTCCATCCCAAAACAGCGTCGTTTTGTTCTGCGACTGGCGTTTGCGGTAAACGCGACCGAAAGCCGATCCTACGGGGCCGTTCTCTCCATCTTTCAGGATAAAAACCGCATCGCCTTCCCGAATCCCCTGAAGCTCGGATGAGTTACCATCCACGGTCATCGCGAACCGTCCGAGGCGAGCCTCTGCACCGAGGCGAGATAGCCAAGCATTCTTTATATCGCTCATAGCTCTCCACTCTTTGGAATCTGTAGATGGATAACTCGCATCTCGGACGCTACTATAGTCTCTCCAAACGCCTGAGTGAAATGGGGCAATTTATCGGCGCATCTATCATGCGCGGTGTGGTAAAAATTCCGGAGGATGAACTCGACAAAATGAAATGGGGTCAGTGGTGAGCTGACAGGAATTCTGCAATTCGCATACTGGCCCAAGCATAGATGCGATTTCGGGTGATCCAGTTCTTTGTAGATTCCCTCCCGTGCGTCGTAGTCGAAGCGTATAGGAGAAGGTACAATGTTCTTGGCGATTATGTCGGCATAGATCTCGTCTTCGAGGTAGATTTCCGGATTGTTCTGAAATTCCTCCAGATGAGGGGAGGGCAAGAACGCAAGCCTATGCCGTTCCAAGTCCTGACCAACGAACGCATACATCATTTGTAGCATCGCGCCATCGATCATTCTAATGACGTATGCCCGTTCTCTTGCCATGTGATCGTAGATTTCCGAATAGGACAAGTCTTTCATGGCGACGGACACATGTTCGGCTCCAGGGAAAGTGACTTCGGTCATGTTCCCGGCGCCTGATCTCTGAAAGCAGAATTGTTGATCGTTGGAAAACCCAACTTCAACCAGGTAGAGAATCAATCGATCTATTTGCTGTTTGACTAAGGAGGGAGTGGGCAATTGTCTCACCGTTTTTTCTTCTTCAACAACTCGTCGAGTTTTTTGATCAATCCTTCATCCAAATCCTCAGGATGGAGCTTTCCAGCCTCCAAGTCATCGATGAGACTGGCCAGTCCTTTCTCCCGGGATTCGATACGTTTGCGATCTTCGGTCGTCATGTCGCGATGGACGATCTTGAGATGTCGGCGCTCCTCTTCCGTCGGGTATCTGAAATGAAGCTCGAACTCCTTTTCTTTCAAACGCTGGAACTCTTCGACAAGGCGATCCATACCCTCACCGACACCCAAAACCCTCACCCATGCCTTGCTTCTGGAGATCGCGGTGAATAGTCGATTTCGGACACTGGCCATGTTATACGCCGAGGACTGGCAGTCTTGGCCATTGATGATGTAGACCATACCTGCTTCATTACCTTTCGCTCGATAGATTCCAGTGAAGGTCACGGATTTGGCATCTGGCTCGAAAAACACGTCTGGATCGGTATCGACCCCAGCCAAGTGTGAATTGATGTCCAATTCGAGCAACCTGCGACGAGTGAGGCCGACCTTGTTCCGTGTCGTCAGTGGATCGGGATTGATCACGATTATATCGTCGTGCCGCAGTTCGTCCTCTTCCACATTCTTTCTGATCGCCTCGACAAGCCATGTGGACTGGGCCTCCTCCGATTCGAACCGAAGGAATTGTATCAAATCGTCCACAGGAGAATGATCTTCCAAGAACCTGGGACTCGACTCTTCGGTCCTGCACAAAACCACGTTCCTACCATCCTCCAGTTCACCTTCCTTGACCCTGTAGCCGATTTCTTCCCAGAGCTTCGGGTGATCGAACATCTGTACCAATCCCGTGCTTCGAAGTCTGGAACGTGGCCTGTAGATTCCGAAACCGAGGGCGTGGGCGGCCGTCAAGACGGGTCGAGAGTTCCTGTAACACTTCTCCAGAATGATGTCTCTTCGCGATTCTCCTGCTCGCCATTCCGCTAATTGAACTTTGGGCGTTCCATCCGGATTCTTTCCGAAGATTTCCTCCGGCGATGACATGGATTCACCTGATAGATTCTGAAGTTCATCATAGGCATAGACGAGTCGTTTTTGATCCTTCAAGAATGCATAACAGAGACGCAGGAATGCGGGGGAAAAATCCTGAGCTTCATCCACCAAGATGACATCATATAACTTTTTGACATCTTGTACTTTTTGCAGGGCGTCTTCGCATACCCCGCCGAATTCGTTGTCCCTTCCGAAGGCGTTACGTGCCGACCGGAAATCGTAGTATGCCAGATCGTGCGCTCGACAGAATTCGTGGTAGATACCCTCCCTCTCGCTATGCCCAGATGCTCCCCAAGCATTTAGGATACGAAGATTATCCCAATCTGGTTCTTCACCTGTTTGTTCGATCGAAAACGTGTTGATCAATCTCCGGAACTGACCTTTGAGGGAACGGGTGTGAAAGGTGACAGCGATGCGCCATTCCGGATGTTGAGCGTGTAAATAAGCCGCTTTCAAGGCAAGGACGATCGTTTTTCCAGAACCGGCCAGGCCTCGAATGCGCTGAACGCCCTCTACCGTTTCGATTACCGCCTTGCTCTGCAGACTGTCGAGCGTGGCGATAGAGTCTTCGAGTCGTTTCAACTTTCCTCCGCGAGAGTCCTCTCTTTGCACGATACGTTTGGTTCTACTCTTGCGGATGGTGGAAATGCTTTGAATGGCGGAGAGTGTTGCCTCGAAGAGGTTTTTTTCTGCCTTCCATTCAAACTGATCGAGAGTCGTTTTCAAGTTCTCCATGTTACAGATCAGGTATTCGTCTTGTGAGTACCGACCAGGATCGGCAATCGCGGGTGCAAAGGATACCGTATTTATCAGCACCAAAAACTCGCGCCTACGGGTCAACTCACGATGCGCCTTGAGCTTGGCTTCGAGCATGTTGGCTGCATCGTCTTGTCTCTCTTGGTATTCGCCTGGATCGTTTCCTTCGATCAGATCGAAGATCACGATTCCAGCTGTAGGCGATATGAAAAGGGCGTCGATGGGGTATCGCCCGTCAGGGGCTCCGATGATGGGATACCCGATGAAAAGCTGACCTTCGTATTCGCTACGTTCAGCGAAGAACCGAGCGAGCGCATCGCTTGAAACCGGTTTGGAATTGGTTCCCCGAACGACCGTGAGTTTCGGGTTCATGGTGTCAGTCCCTTATTATGAATTCTGATTTCCATAGATTTGTGCAGCGCTTTCTTCGATGCTCTTGATCTGTCTTACTTCTACCTGCTAATGGCGGCGAGGGAGACCGCTTCGCACTGAACTCTGTTTAGCTTCAGCAGGTACTGTATGACCTCACCCCAAGCTTCTCCAGACAAGATAAATGCCTTGGCCTTATTGCCCGCGATATAGGGAGCCACATGAAACCCTCGTTTTTGATGGTAGTCGCGCCAACCGTAAGCGTGTGCAACCCCACGGTCGATTTCGTCCAGGCACTCACGAGCCCTCGCAACCGCTCTATCGGAGCAACTATCGTCGCCCAATTTGTCCGCAAATCGAGTTACACCACAGTTGTTCTCTGCGCACCAAGCCTGCATTGCGAGATCGAACTCAACTGCAGTGTCTACGTTTTGTGAATTGATAAGCTCCGGTGGCAGTGGATAAGTATCGATCGCTTCACGAACGGATAAACAGAGAGACGCACCGACCCCCAATTTCGCACCTTGGCAATAAACCATCCATGCCGCAAAGAAACTACTGAGACAAAGCGCATGTATGTCGGTTCTTTCCATTCCCAGTACGACGACTTTGTTGGTATATATCCATTTGGGGTCAGCCAAAACACAGATAGGATGCTTCGTGACCTTCGAGAAGACAACGCATTGATCGTGTAAACGAACGCGTCTGAAGAGATCTGCTCTATGATTCCAGAATTGCCACCAACGATCGAATAGACCTTTGTAACTTTTGAGTGCCTGCCGAGTCCGTGTCGGTTTCACCGCCTCAAAAAGAAATCGGGAAGCGTTTGGGTACATCTCCGCAATTTCATCCAGGCTCATATCAGCGATATCCAGAGCCCAGCGTTCGATCCTCTTCAAGGCAGTACTGGTGATGTCGTTGCCCGTGATATATGGTCGTAGAAGTGAATCCTTTTCGTTGTTCAGAACATTGAACCATGGATTCTCATCACCGATAACGAATGCCAATCCTTTACTGTTATCGACTCCAGCAAAACTGAAAATGGCGTTGGGTACGGGACCTGGTTCCCATATTATGCCGAACTCTGGTGTGAGTCTTGGCCCGATCCTATCGCATCCCACACCATCCGCGTATTTGACACCAGGATGGGTACCCTTGAAGAAACACACAATCGCAGTGGTCACAGAGGCTTTGCCGGGCCAGCGGAAGCTTTTACTGGAAAGAATGATGTCCCCTTGTTTGACTATTTCACCAAGACCGACTGCTACCGCACTGCCCTCCGCTATATTCGTGGTCGCCAGGAGTCCATATGTACCCCTGTCACGTATCAGCTCGACAGAACGCCGATGGAACAAGATGCAGAGGTCGATTTTTCCCGGCGTCGCGCCAAGCAAAATCTCCGCCAGCCACTGCATCCTCTTGCCTATCATTGTTTTCCACAATCGATTACCGAGGAAGGGAGGATTCCCAATTACCGCATCGAAACCCGGATTGTTGCGTGAGAACACTTCCGGGAATTCTAGAGGCCAGTGCAATGGAGTTCTGGGTGGCTTGCCTTCGGGCAAATCCACCGACAGGCCTTTCCGAGATTCTCTGGCTATTACCTCACCGAACTTCGTGCTTCCCGTCAAGTACTCTCCAGCCCTGACCGCAAGTGAATCTAGAGCGGATTCCAAAGAATGCTTGTTGTCATCGGCCTGCAGTGCTAGACCGATCATCGCATCCCCAATGAGTTCGACAACTTCGAGCTTTGCACGCGCTTCTCCGTCCAACCGCGCCATTATCTCCACATCTTTGATGTCGCGGATCGGCATTGAACGCAACCTCTTGCGGATTTCGATCGCCTCGGCAACCGAGTTCTCGATCTTCTGACCAAACATATAGTGTTGATAGGGGCCAGCTTCCGGATTCATCTTGAACTTGGTGAGTTGATCTATTCGGTGAATGCCCAGAAGACTGTCGCCGTGTCGAAGGTTGTGATCGAGAAACCCGAAGGGACGACCTTTGGCCAGAGTTACGAGCCAGATGGACAGCTTTGCGAGTTCCACCGCAAGGGGATTGACGTCCACGCCATATAGGCAACGTTCGGCAATCAGGCGTCTCGCCACGAGAAGCCGTTCGTCCAAAGTGGCTGGCATTGGGTCGGAGGCAGCGGTATCATCCAACACGTCGCCATCGACAGTTAAGAACTTACCTGCGGTTTCTTCGGTAGTCCATGCCTCGACCAGCCGTTCGCCAAGCCAACGGCAAGCCTGGACCAGGAAGGCACCGGAGCCCATGGCCGGATCGCAGACCTTAAGGTCGAGCAGTTCCGCTGACGACTTGAGGCACCACTGATCGCGAGGCTTTCCTTCATCCGGCCCGACATACGCGACCGGCTCCAACGCCGTTTCCACGATGCTCTCTGTGAGGGACTTCGGAGTGTAGTGCGTGCCCGTTTCTCTCCGGTCGACACCCACGGTGACCATAAACGCGTTCTTGCGATACACGATAGGATCGTCCCAGGCATCGGTCCGTAGTAAGTTTGCATATGGATGGATTCGTTCGGCCAAGACCGTGTCGCCTCCGCAAACTGCGAGTAGCCTGCCGAAAACCGCATCTTCGACTGACTTGGCGAGAGCGTTACGGATAGCCGATTCGCTGCGTTTTGCCGTTTCCACTAGGAGCGCATGAAGGACTTTTTCACCATCCATACGGGCCGATTCCAGTTCGGCCAGAGGGAGATTCGGGTTCTTGGCGTTCCGCGAACCGATCAAGCCTACGGTGACGGTCGGAACACGGGCGACGGTGTGTTCGAGGAGACCTTCGTAGACGTGGCCGATCTGCTCGACATCTAGAGCACGGTAGGACAGGAGTAGTGCCCCTCCTTGTTGTTCCAGTACCTGGAGGGAAGTCAACAAAAGGAGGACGGTGCGGTTGTCGATAGGAAGCGGTGTGGCTTCCGAATCACGCCAGCGGGTGCCTTTCGGTCTGCCTTCGAGAAATGGAAAACGGTCGGGATCGAACAGGGAACCACCCAAAGCGGGCATGCGGAGGGATTCATGGTCGATCCCACCATGGACCGCACGGAACACGGCGAGCAGACGGGCCCAGGCATCATGGCGGCGCTCCAGCACTTCCGGACCGTGACGGTCGGCCTCTTCGGCCAGTTGACCTCGCAAGGTCGAAACGGCGTAGCACTCGTCGTAGACGGGATCGCCGGAAAGCAGCAGGCCCCTTTCTTCTGCACATAGGACGAACACGAGACGCATCATGACGCTCAGGCCAGCCTCGTAGAGCTCGGCGGGGGAGACATCGTGCAGTAGATCCCGATTGCGATCCGCATCGGCCTTGTCCAGACACTGGACCAGGACCTCTACGGCACGCCTGACTTGCTCTCCGAGCGTGTCGGTGATCTCTTCCTGGTGTTCGAGCGATTTTTCCACCAAGAAATCGAGTGTCTCTTCCTGCGGTCCGAAGCAGCGGCGGACGCCAAGAAGGGATTGGAACGCCTTGAGCGTGACCGGCTCCTGAAACCATAGACGGGCGTACCAGGAAGCATGGCTCGACGTCGCGCCGGACGGTGCATTGACCAATAACCAACGTTGGCCATCCGTGATCAACCCCAGGCGGATACCATGTGCACGGCAGAGTGACGTCATCCTTTCAACGAGCGAAGCGGGCCACCGGTCATCCTTTCGTGCCTTTTCGAGATCTGTACCGGGAGCCTGTATGGAAATGAACAGACGTGGTTTTCCGTCGCTCGGAGCTCGGACGATCCAATTGGGAGAGAAGGTTTCCGTCCGCTCCGGAGAGACTAAAGTGTACTGCGCAATCGCTTCCGCACCCGTTTTCAATACCTCGTCGTCATATTCGAGGATTTCCGTGAATACGAGACGAATCCATTCTCTGTGGAGATCGGGAAGCAGCGGGTCATTCTCGTCGACAGCGTCGCACCATTCCTCGTAGGCAGCCCGAAGACGCTGGCGTCTCGGGGTTTCCACGGCTTCCAGTCCCTGCGGGAACGCCTTTTCCAGGATGGATACGGCCAGGAACGGTCCGGAGACCTCGATCAGCGAAAGCCATTCTGTATGCCGGGAAGGTGGCTTCATCGCGCTTGCGCCAATCCTTCCAGCAACTCGACCCACGTGCGGAAATGAGAACATTTCGTTTTCATGGTATGCAGTCCTATCTTTTCTGCGACCAATACACCTGAATTGGCCTTGTCGTATTCGGGTAGTTCGTGAAGAATCCTTTTGGATGGGGCGCCCTCTGGAGTGTCGTCGATCAGTTCCGGGTTTTGGTTTCCAACCATAGCGACGAGGCGTCGAATCGGTGCATCGTGATCAAGGTATTCCCAGTCCAGTTTTCCGACATCTGCAAGAATCAGTGACTCGAATTCGTGCAGTTGAATGTATGGGATGAAACGGGGATCATCGATGTCTTCTTTCAGTGCATTTTGCAGAACTTGCACTTTTCGATATTGATCGATTTCTCTCCTTGCATCGGTGTACCCTGGAAAATCGTCGGGAAGTGCGTATAGATCGAACATGGTAGTGAACCGGCACTCGGTGTGTCCATCTTCTTTCATCCAAGTTTCGATATCGGCTTTCGCCTTTGTATAGCTGACAAGCCCTCCCCGATAATGCTTGTGGGCCTTTTTGTCCCTGCTCGTCAGGACAGATCGAGCGTCGGCGAATACGTTGAAAGCTCCGAGATGGGGCGCAAGAATCCTTTTGACGAACGCTTCTTCCGTCTGGCCTTCCGAGGTGACATGAAGCCGTATGATCGTCATGGTCGACCTCCGAGAACGTTCTTTTCCCAGAGATCGGATAGACTATATCGCTTCAACCATTCGGAGAGTTCTTTTTCATTGAGGCGTTTGACCAGGCTCCGATCCTTTGTTTCGTCTCTTTCGACAATAACGATCTCATCGATATTGAATTCGTCCACGAGCCGGGGTGATTGAGTTGCCAAAACGACCTGAGAGTTTATCGATGCCGTCCGAATCATGCCTGACAGAGAGGATATTGCTGCGGGGTGCAGCCCGAGCTCCGGCTCGTCTAGAATTATGACTTTGGGAAGAGACACGGCGGGCTGCAACAAGAGCGTTGCCAATGCCATGAAGCGGAGCGACCCGTCCGATAGTAAATGAGGGCCGAAAAGGTAATCCTTTCGTTTTTCCCGCCAATCCAGACGGATATAATCTTTGTTCAATGGCGAAGGCCTCAGTACGAAATCACCGAACTGGGGCATGACCAACTGAATATGGCGAACGATGCGTTCGTAATGTTTCTTCCATTCCTCGTTGTTGGCCATCGCGAAAAGGAAGGCAGCCAAGTTGCCGGCATTGCTCCGCAGGTAATCGTTGTCCCCTATGTAACCTTGACTGCGAATTTTCGCTGTGCTGGATGTGTCGTGAAACTGGTAAACCTGGCATGATCTGAGAAGGTTCAGTATGAACTGGCTGGTCCTCCCGACTTTCGCATCCTCGAGGAGTTGCGTTTCCTTGTGACCGGCAGCCAGATCTATCTTCATCGGGCGTTGCGAACCGGCTTTTTCCCACGTCACGTATTCTTCCGTAAAAATGAGCGTATCACCGCTCGCATGGGAAAGTGTGAAATTGTAAGTGTCCTTGCCAGAGCCGTCTTGCTCGAAACTCAATCCAGCCTGAATTCGGGATGTGGTAGAAGATCCGTAATAAAGCAGCGAGTCGGCAAATCCTTGCTCCCCTATGAAAGTTTGAAGTCCCCCCGTGGTCAGGTAGTTCAACAGCTTGAAGAAAGACACGAGGTTACTTTTCCCGGCACCATTGGCACCCAAAAAGACGGTAATATCTCCGAAGGTTATCGACTGTCCCTCGTTGTCGATGGACTTGTAGCCTTTCAGGTTCAGATTCTTCAGCTTCATTCGGTCGTTGGGCATGGTGCTTTCCTCTGAGGCATTGGCGAACTGTTTGTTCCCGTCCGGACGATAACACTTTTTACAGTTGTGATCGTGGCACGAGGAACACGACCGCGACGGGAAAGGTGCGAGCCATGGGATTGGCATAACGGCCTTCGATGGCGACAGCTTCGCTCTCTCGTTCTCCGGGGATGCGTGCTAGCCTCGCTTTCAAGGACTCCATATCGCGTTTCAACTGGTTTCGCTCCTCGACGGGCCAGAGGGTCAACTGGACATATTGGGGGCCCGAATCCTCGAGCTCCTTCCTTATGCTCTTTTCCAGGTCGTCGAGAACCGTCATGAGGTCCCCGACTTCACTTTCCTTCCGGCGGGTTAGAGTGTTCTGCAAATATTTCAAACGATCGCGAGACCGCGCTTCCACGGCACCCCGGATGGAATCCTCGTGACGTTGAAACCGATCCTTCATGACGGCAAAAAACGAATCACCCGGAACGACCGCCGTCGCTCCGTCGACGAGGGACTCGAGCTTGCCGACTCGGTCTATCCTTCTGAAGCCGTTATGTTCCAATTCTCCGCCGGAAAGGGTGAGCTCTTCGTGCAGGCGGTGGTGACCGCCACCAGTGATGACCAACCGTGACCATATCGCCACGACTGGGCGGTCGATCTCACTGTCCGGAACGGCACGGACGGCGACTCGGTGAAGCAGCTTCACATCGTCCAGCTTCCAGATTTCCTCCCGCAGAAGACGAAGACTCATCTGGACCAGCTTATGGTTGAGATGTGCCAGGACGACGTCGTCCCGTCCCTTCGCGACTTCGTGGTCGAAGGTGATGGGGCGTAGCACCTGGGTGTGGGGATGCTTCAATTCATCCATCCAACGGCCCCAGGAACCGGGCAGAACCGGCACCTGAAAGACCTTTCCGTCGGGAACGCTCGGCAAGGAGACGGATTTCAGCGGTGGCTTTTCGGCGAGATCCAGAGCGACCGTGACGGCACGAAGGACATACTCGGGAGCGAGATGGAAATCCGTCTTGGCTTCCATTAGCCTTTCGTGAAGACGGGCGATCCGTTCCTGCAGCTTGCGCTCGGCCGCGACAAAACGGCGGGCTCTGGCGGCTTTGGCTTCGACGGCTCTCGTATCCATCGTATTGCGTCTACCGAGCATGGCGTCTTCGATCTGTCGTGCGATGACCGGCCCCACGCTTCCCAGATCCTCTCGGATCGTGTCGACCTTGAGGACGGCCCTCATGAGGTATTCGTGATCACCGGCGATATCGCCGACCTTGCGGTGCCTGGACACTTCTTTGGGGTCGAAACCTTTGCCCACAGGATGCCAGATAGAGACCGTTTTCTCCTTCTGTCCGTGTCGGTCTATCCTTCCGTTGCGTTGCTCCATGACATTGGGATTCCAAGGAATCTCCACATGCAGCAGGAGATTGCAATGATTCTGGAGGTCGATTCCCTCCGAAGCGGCATCGGTCGCCAGGAGGATGCGGACCGGCGACACAGTCGGATGGGCCTGGAATGCCGCCTTCACGGCTTCGCGCTCGTCTGGTTGCATGCTGCCGTGGAGAATCATGAGCCTATCGCCACCATATCCGTAGGAAGTCAGGATCTGATGCAGCCATACGTGGGTCGCGCGATACTCGGTGAAGAGGATCGCGCGTTTGTCGTTCCAGCGTCCACCTGATTTCAGATGCACTTCCAGCCAGTGAAGGATAGCTTTCGCCTTGGCGTCCACCCGGTTCTTGAATTTCTCCGCCCAATTCGTGAGCCGGTCGAGCATGGCACGTTCGGATTCCGTGAGCGGCACGGCGAGTTCGCTCGCCACCTCGACCGCCTCGAGTCGAGCCTCCTCGGCCCTGGCGTCGTCGGAGTATTCCTCTTCCGTTCGAACGATCGCCTTTCGTAGGACGCGATCGTCCAGCGTGGAACCTTCACGATGGGTACGACCCCGTTCCAGGGTTTCCCTGTGCTTGGCGAGTGTGAGCGCGAACGCCATCGGAGACGAAAAAAGACGTTTTTTGAGAAGCATATGGACGAAGTCCGTCCCGAATCCGTATCGGGTGCCCTCGACGCTCTTCGAGCGACTCTCGGTGAATTCATGGAGCAGGCGATGAACGCTTCGTTCCTCCTCGGAATAGTCGACATCCAAGCATTCCAGCTTTCGGATGGGGAAGACGGGCTGGCCGTCGGCGTCGACGATGTCGCTCTTCATGCGCCGAACCATGACCCGCTGGAGTTGCCTCTCGTCTGGCATCACTGTCCTGGCGAAGCGCTGGTCGTCGAGCAACTCCAGCAGCGACGTGAAGGATTCTTGATAACCGTTGTGAGGAGTCGCGCTCAGAAACAAACGATGCGAGAAATGGGGAGCGACCGCGCGGATCGCCCGAGTTCTCTGGCTTTCCAAAGCATATTGGGATGCCGCGGCCGGAGCGACGTTGTGGGCTTCATCGACGACTAGGATATCGAATTTCCGTGGATAAGTGACGTGAGGGGGGAGGATGTCCTTTAGCAAACGTAGCCCCTCGCCGGATTTCATCCAATCCATGGACGAAATCAAACGCGGGAACGACGTCCAGGGGTTGGCGTGGATGCCTCGTTCACGACGGAGTGCCTTGACGTATTCGGTGTCCACTATACGGAATTCGAGGCCGAACTTCTCCTGCATCTCTGTCCGCCATTTGACCTGAAGCGTCGCCGGACAGACGATCATTACGGTACGTGCTCGATGGCGCACCAGGAGCTCCTGAATCACCAGGCCCGCCTCGATGGTTTTGCCCAACCCCACATCGTCGGCGATCAATAGATTGACACGAGCCATGTCGATGGCCCGGACGAGAGGATCGAGTTGGTAGTCTTCTATAGTGATACCGCTTCGGAAAGGAGACTGAAGGAAGGACCTGTCGGCGTTAGTCGCGGCGCCCCAGCGCACGGTGTCGAGAAATGCCTCCAACCTGTCCGCAGAGTCCCAGCCGGTTATCTTGGGAAGTCCGGCTCTCTCCAGAACCCGAGCACCGGGCTCCAGTTCCCAGAGTACTTGCAGACTTTCGCCGAGCGAATCTTCGTCCAGTGAGCCGAGAGTTACCAGGTGCTGCTTTCCGTTCCCATCGGACGAGAAGGCCGATTCCTGCACATCACCGACGACCCACTGACGGCGCCGGATTTCGACGAGTTGGCCTGGATCGGGAACGGAGCGGCTCCAGACATATTCGGCCGAACTGGATCTTTCGCTTTCAGGCATGTGATTTCGCTCCGGTGTCGTTGTAGCTTCTCTTTTTCGTGCAGGCTTGGACATGTGCCAGTACGCTCCGGCCGATGACTTCCCCGAGCATTGGTGGAACGGCGTTGCCGATCAGTCGCCCGACCGATTTCTTCGAGATCGGTTCATCTGGCGGCGCAAACACGTAATCTCTCGGAAAACTCTGTAGGATTGCGCCCTCTCGCAGCGAGATCGCCCGGTTTTGTTCGGGATGACCGAACCGACCGTTCCCGAATCCATAGAATTGAGTCGTGATGGTGGGAGCCGGCTCGTCCCAACACATGCGGCCATAGACGCTCGGATAGGTCCTGCCGGTTTCCTTCTTATGGCAATCGGCCACCAGCGCATCCTTCCAGTCCCGCCATGTCCCGCCCGGGTTCGATGATTCGATGCGTGACAAATTGATCTCCGAGAGCATCGCAGTTCGATGCAGTGGGTCGGCTGGATCGATCTCACCAGCCTGCAATCGAGGCAGGTCACCGATAACCTCGCGGACGGTCCGTAGTGATGCACCGAATTCCGTTGGCACCAACAACCGTATCGGGGCGAATCTCGACGCTAGCAGGACTAGCCTCTGGCGTTGTTGTGGAACACCATAGTCCATGCAGCTCACGATTTCGTACTTGACGTGATAACGGGCTTCTTCCAGCTGTCCCACGAATTTCTTGAATATATCGTGTCCCATGAGCCTTGGGACGTTTTCCATGGTGACCAGTTCGGGTGAGAGCTCCCCAACGAGCCTTGAGAATTGTAAAAGAAGTCGCCATCTCTTGTCGGTGGGGGCGGCTTTCTGGTTGTACGTCGAAAAGGTCTGGCAGGGTGCGCATCCAGCCAATAGGCGAATACCGTGCTTGCGGAATACCTTTTCGAGATCGCGAGCATCGATGTCCTCGACAGATTTGAGAAGGAACTTCGCACGGTTGTTGGTAGTGTAAGGAAACTCGCACGCTGGATCGATATCTACCCCGAGTCGAACGTCGATACCTGCACTCTCCAAACCGTTCGTCAACCCTCCGGCACCGCAGAACAGATCTACCGCATAGACCTTCCGCATCCGGGGTGTACTCGTTCGTTTACGTGCCATACGCTCCATCACTTCAGATTCCTGCCTCCTTCGGTCTTGGGATGCTCCGAGCAGCTCCGCCTGCTTTCACCCACTCGTCTACTTCGCCTCTCTTGAACTTCCAGAGTCGGCCCATCTTGTGAGCGGGCATTTTCTGCTTATCGATCCATCGATACACAGTGTCGCTGCTGACGCCGAGGTATTTGGAAATCTCGTCCACCGACAACCAGCGGTCTTCCATCTCGACCATTTTCCCGGCTCCTCACGGCTTGATTCTGTTGGAGTCACCACGCTCGGCAGAGGCGAAAGCTCTGAGCGCAGACACACCTATCCCAGTATGCAACACATTTCCAGGATACACTGTTCTGTCTCGCTTATCAACGCTGTTTGCCACAGATCTGCGTTTTAATCCGCAAGAACCCGCATGATTACGCTCCTCTGGGTCGTAGGAAGATAGATGGATGTCAACGGCAGGCACGTACTGTTTACATGATCTTCCTGCTGTTCCCCAAATAGTACTTGAGTCGCCATTCTATGGAGGAAGGGCAGTGATCTTTCATGCCGCACTCACTATCGCCTATCGCGTCCTCTCCTTTGGCCGATACCGCCGTTTTCAGCGGTGAGGACCTGCACTCGTGCCGGTAAACATGTTGAGTTGGAGCAATTCCTCTGCTGCCTGACAAATGGTCGCTTCCCCTGTCCCGCCCAAATTGGCAGATATCAAAGCTTCGGCATTCGGCGGACTCACAGAGTTGCCACACAGACGCACCTGATCGGCTTTCGAGATGGGCTTGCCGTCAATCTGGATATCGATCTGGTAGTCATCACCGAATCCCTGCGCTCTGAACAATTCACGTGGGCTCAACATCCTCATGCCGATGTCGACAATGACATACGGCTCTCCATCAATCCTCACGGTTACCAGGCCCAGCCTGTCCTTCGTGGTGATCGTGTGCATTGGATCACGGCAGTCACCCAATTGACCGCCCTCGCCATAGTAACGCATGAGGAATGCCCGAACTTCGCCGTAGTGAAGGCCTCCGGCCTGAACAGTATGCAGCGGCTCATGAAGGCTTTGTCCGTCCTTGCTGGTGCCTTTGAGTTTGACCAGATGGGATGCCACGAGCCCTGTCTTTTCAACTCCGGACATCACCGTGGGTGCCGGCTGGTCGATGGGCTGCCCTATGCTGTTGCCGAAGTGACGGATCATGTGGCAAGCAACCAAAGAATGGTGATCGACCGTGGTGATTGTTCCAATTGGATTGGAGATTGCCTGGCCAATGGGTTGGCGCGGTCCGCCATAGTGTTTAGCCAAAAACGCAGTCACAAGGGCGTGCGAGGCCTTTGAAGTGATTGTTCCAAGTGGACGATTGATATCCTGGCCCTGGAAAGAGGGGTTGCAGCTATGGTTTGGCAGGACTATGAACGGCTCCGCCGTCTCGATCACATACCGTCTAATCCCGTTGGCAATCCTACGCAATGTAGCCTCTGCCAGAGGTTTCTTCCGCGCAAAGATTGAGGGACACGGTATGGACCAGTCAATGATATCCGCCGCTGTACGGTAGGGATGCTTTCGACCGGGACCATGAGTGATCTCAGGCCACAGGCCCGGTAACCCGTCACAGCGGGCAATGATGAACAAACGTTTTCGAATCGTTGGGGCGCCGTAATCGCAAGCCCGAAGTTCTCGCCATTGCAACTGATAGCCCAGGGACCGGAGTTTTCGTACGAAGGAAACGAAGGTTGTTCCCCTCTGGCTCCTGATGATGTTGCCTGCGCCGTCGAGAGGCCCCCAGGAGGTGAACTCCTCAACGTTTTCAAGGAAAATCATCCTTGGGCGAACGTCCTCTGCCCAGCGGACAACCACCCAGGCAAGATCCCGGCGTTTTACATCTCTTATGGGAACTCCACCCTTAGCTTTGCTGAAGTCCGTACAGTCCGGGCTTGCCCACAAGAATCCGACAGGCTTTCCCTTTGTAGCCTGCCGAGGCAGAACTTTCCACACATCCTGGCAGAAATGGCGTGTGCTCGGGTGATTTGCACGATGCATGGCAATCGCGATCGGATCATGATTGATCGCGATATCGGGGTGGCGCCCGGTGGCCTTGAAGATGCCGAGCGAGGCACCTCCTCCCCCGGCAAAGAGGTCTACAATGATTTCATCTTGAGCGATCATGCTTCTCCTCTGGACCAGGTGACACAGAAAGTGATGATGAAGCACAGCCAGGCCAGGGACAGCTGGAATCCCTTTGCTTTGCCGCGCTTCTCGACGTTGAGCGCAATGAGAGGCAGGACGAATACAGTCCTGATCATGCGAAACGTGTAGTGTGCTTGACCACTTCGTGGGTCATCGGCTTATTCTCCTCGGCGGGGTTGTCGGTGCTTTTCGGCCGACACCTGCGGGAAAGGCGAGGCTGCAGGGTTCCGCTCGGCTGGTTCGGAGGGGTTGATGATGGGATCCGGCACCGGCGAACCCGGCGAGATGACCGGCGATACCGGTGTGGGTGATGGTGCTCCCTCGAGGTAAGCGTCTGGTGATCGCCTACCGGCAGGGATGGCGTGGATCAGGGAAGCTTCTCCAGAATCACGAGTTTTCGCTTCTTGGTGACTCCGCAAGCGCGCCAGCCAGCCTTCTTAATGCTACCGTCAAAGATCCCGACCTCCTGCCCGGGCATCTTCTTGCCGATGAGAAGCACACCCGCTTCCATGGCGAGAAGGCCTATGTGGCCACCATTGTGGCCAAGGAGTGCATCCTCGGCGTGGGACTGGCCGACACCGCAGGCACCGAGGATCTCACCCAAAGCTACGCCCACTTCAAGGAAGAAGCCCTCAATCTCAAGCCCGACTACCAGCCAAAGACCGTCAATACCGACGGATGGTAGCACACCCAAAGAGCATGGAAGTCTCTCTTTCCTCGCATCACCCTGATCCTTTGCTTCCTGCATGCCTTCCTGAGCATCAGGGATCGGTGCAAGCGCCAAAGAGAGCTGCTGAGCACGATCTCGGAGAAGGTCTGGAACATCTATCATGCCGAGACGGTAGGCTCAGTTCTCCCACCGTGTGCGAAGGCTCCGGGAGTGGGCGGGCAGCATCCTGATCGACCCGGTGAGGGAGAAGATCCTGCGGCTGTGTGACAAGGCCCCGGAATTCAAGAAGACCTTCTCCCACCCGGAAGCCCACCGCACCAGCAATGGACTGGACCGGCTGATGAACTACCAGGACCGCATCCTCTACACCATCGGCTACTTCCATGGGTACAAACCCGGTGCCCTGCTCTATCTCAGATCCATGGCCCTGGTCTGGAACTTTCACCCATACTCGACGAGGAGTCGCCATGAAGGGCTTCGTGCCTCGCCCTTTGAAGAACTCAATGGATTCCAGTACCATCCCAACTGGCTCCAGAACATGCTGCTCGCCGTCTCTCCGCGGGGCTGGCGAGCCTGACCACAAAATCCGTTAGCGTCAGTCTTGAACCGCCCATAAAGTATCGAATAGTCTGGTGCCCTGTTTGCGGAAGCGGAGATTACTTTGTGGGAACATTTCCATTGAATATGTTGTGGGATGAAGTGCGGTATGAGGACTGCCTTAAGAATGGAATAGCTTATCGACAATAATCATCAGGAGTGCAAATAATGGCAGAATTGAAAAAGGTTTCAGCCTGAAACAATTTTACACCCCTACCGTAATAGAGTGAAAATCATATTCCTCCCCACTCTCTCTTGATAAAGTCAGCTATCTGCTCTGGTTCCAAATTATCAGAGTATGCAGCCGAACTGGTAAATATCACCAATCGTGATTTCTGCTTCTTCAGAAAGTGGCTCTTAAAATCTATTCTCGCAGGGAGACTGCCTTCTTCTCCTTCCTCTTCTGGAATTTCTTCCGTGTCGTCCACCAGTTTGATCCCGAAGCCAAGAAATTCAGCCAGTGGAATTTCCTCTCCATTAGCTTGAGCTACAACCACCCCTTGTAGGTCCTGTACCTTCTCAAAGACAGGTGGCTGAATGGGGTATTCAATGATAGCAAGTGCATGTATCCCGTTTTGTTCTATGTTGTCTTCTAGCTTATCGAGTACTGCTCGTATCTTTCGTCGGACGTCGGTGCTTCTTTCCCCTTCCAACCATTCTTCCGGCAGACTGAATGTGCTAAATGAGTTGCTGTCGAAACCCCTTTTATACAGCGAACGTTGAAGAAACCGATCAACGAGATCACGTTCAGCTCTATTCTTGTGGTACTCGCTCAGTGTGCTGAGGAAACTTCCATCATTCCAGCTTTTGAAGAAAAATTCGGATTCTGCACCCGTGAAGCTATGATCGTGAATGCTTGGGAAGATCTTGTTCGGTCCATCTTTTTCCCGAAAAACATGCCGAATCAATTTTACGAGCATGGCGTCTGTAACCATCCGCACATGATGCTTGTAAACTGTTCGATGCATCTTATAGCGGTTGAGCATCAGGGTCCAAGCCTCTTCCGCACCCTTTTCGTTGACGCAAATTCGTAAGTCTCTTGTCAGTGCCACATTCGACCAAAGGCGTTGCCAGCTATAAACTCCATATTCCACACCGCAGTGGTATGAGTCACGCAGGAGATAATCGCCCTTGTCCACATCAATTGGACCATCTATGATCTTCTTTATTATCGAGGCACATCTTGATTGTTTGGCACAAGATTGCTTGCTCTCTTTTAAATCCTTATTCAATGCCCTGAGTGCGACCTGATAGTAATTCTGCTTTTTACCCCCGATGAGCTTTTCGGCAATGGAATAGCCAAGTTTTTCATGGTCGTAGACTACAGCCAGTGGTTCGTATTTGGTTGCATCCTCGAATGTGTGCGAGAAAGGGGCGTGTCCAACATCATGCAATAGTCCGGCGATTGCAGCTCCCCGAATGAAGTCATCCGCACTCAGCCTGTCCAATTCCAATAGCTTTCCAAGCCGTGCATTTTCATTCTTGATGAGGGCTTTCGCCGCGTATTGGGCAAGAAACATCGTGCCCAAACTATGCTCAAAGCGGGAGTGGACCGCACTCGGATACACCAACTGCTCTAGCGGCAACTGATTTACCCATCGGAGTCGTTGAAAGAAATCACGATCAATGAGGTCTGCACACAGGTCCCGCTCCACCTCAATGAACTTGTAGATGGGGTCTCTGAGCGAGAGGGTGGAATTCTTTTCTGTTTTCCTATCGGTCATATTCACTCTGGAGAGAGTTGGGGGAAATGCATGTGGGTAAGACAGGTTAACCCCTGTCACTTGATTTCAAGCTATCCACGATGACCAAGAAACGCTTGACCTCAGCCGGCGACAGCTCCCAACCCATGAGGGAAGCCTCTTCGGATAAAACCTGCGGATCTTGGCTGTTACAGGACTCAGCCAAATAGTGGACCTTCGAGACAAATGAGATCTGCTTTGCACTCTTGATAGCAGCGTTTTTTAACATCTTGAGAGTTTTATCAATTTTACTCACGATGGATTCATCGGGAGGGTTCACGTCCTCTCTCGATGCAAAAATTGTTGCCCATCTCCCGTTTGGTAGCTCACAGAGATCGACCTGCAAGCTATCGTAGTCGGATGCCAGTGAATTCAAGAGAGATGAAACTCTGTCGCTGTAAGGTCCATAAAGATAGGGTTCGTAGAGCTTATGCCGGTAATCTTCGGGAAGTGTCAGGTAGAGTGTCTTCAGAATTGTGGTTTTATAAGCGGTAATCTGGTTCTGCTCAAGGCAGGATACCGCTGCCTTAATCCACTTCGTAAGACTTAAGGTCTTCTCCTCCATCCGTTCACCCTTCTGCCTCTGCGAGGTCTGCTCCCTATGGCGGGACTTGTGAAAAACAGTACACGCAAACTATACTACTAGTTTCGTCCATGGTAGTCAACAAAATCACAGTGCCACTGCCCCATGTTCCGTTGGTGCTGAGCGTGATTTCAGCGTAAGAAGACGGGCGGAAGCCAGATGATCTCAGGGGAGATATCCGCCATGGGGAACTGGATAAATATTAATGCTTCCCTCCAACTATGCAAATTCACTCTCTTCCACCCGCCATTCGTACAAAACAAAGCAGCATGCGATTTTATCGTGCTTTTCAAGCTAAATTCCAGCGGGTATCTTTGTTATCCGCTATTCTTGAAGCTCAAACTGTTCGGAGCTTTTCCAAGATCCTTTCGGCCCGTGCTACTGTGGGAAGACGGCTGTGATCAGCTCGGGTTTTCCGCCCAAGGGCCATACGGATTCCCTGGGATGCCCCTCCGCCCCCGGCAAAAAGGTCGACGATGATTTCGTGTTCAGCTATCATGGCTCTCCTCCGCATCCGTCATTCTTTGCATTCAGACGTGGCCCGCGGGCGGTTGATTGCTGGTTTACACGGCTTCTGCTTTCCTCGTTCCCGTTTTCATAGACGACTTGCCACACCACGAAACGGCTTCGCGCAATCGCCCGGTGACATTCGGGGCACTTCGGAAAGTACGGCTCAAGGAATTCGCCTTCCAGGAATGCTCGCAGCTCATCCGCTCTTCCAAACGATGCCTTTCTTACCCTTCGATGATTACTGGCCCCGCAGAGCGGATGCACACACTGCGCGGAAACCTCGAACATCTGATACATAGGACTCTCCTCCCGGTCAGATTCCGACGATGCTCCTGGAGGCATCATCGTCTTTGGTGGTGTCTTCGGAAATGCCGTCAGTGCCGGCGATACCCGAATCCGCATGCCCGGCATGGAACCGGACTTCTCCACCGAACTGCTCGGCGATAAGCCGCAGGAGGTAATTCCGTTCGTCTGTCGGCATGTCGTTTAAACGTGCCGCCCATCGGCGGGCTTTTTTCTTGATGCGCTCCCGTTCCCGGTAATTGATTCCGGTGTGGCTGTAGTCGTGCTTCAGCACCCGGGTGTGATCGTAGTTCAGCCAGACCGTTTCCACCGCGGGGCCGCCCCTGGTCTGTGCGGCGAAGCTCACCGCATGCCACCCGGAAAGGATCTCGTCGTAGATGGGGTTGGCGTAGCCGGAGACCATGACGTAGCAGCGAATCCCCAGAAGGACTTCGAGCAATCGGAGGTGATCCTGCTCCGTGTACTCGTGGCGGTAGAGGCGCCTGGCGGATCGGCGTGAGGACAGAACATAAGGCGGGTCCGAGTAGATGAGCTCCCGGCCGGTACAGTGCCTACCGAAATCCCGCAGCCAGTCCACGCAGTCGCCATGGACGTACTCGACGTTCGCCAGCTCGCGGCCGTACGCTGCCCGGAAGGCGGCAAGCGTCTCGGGATCGATTTCGATGGCATACGATCCGGCTGCCGGGCGCTTGCGGCGAAGGATGTTGCCGGCGCCGAGGTGTGTTTCGACATAGATGGCGTGGGCGGGCATGAGCGAGATGATGCGCTGGAAGACGCCCGAGCCGCCCTTGCCTCCGTTGACACGCGGGGAGCCCTGCATCGGAATGCCCCTCCTTGCTCAAAACTCCTGGATGAAATCGCGATTCAGAGATGATCTGCTCGGCTCCCTTACTCACCGTCCCCTCCGGTGCGGCTGGTCGGAAAAGCGTCTCCATCGAGCTTGTTTTGGATGCCTATCCGCTCGGATCCGCGGAGCTCGGCTCGGATGGATGAGCCGGTGGTGGCTGGCGGGGCGGGGACGTTGTTCCTCATCCCGCAAAGCTCCCCGAAGACGAACGGAAATCCAATCTGGGAACTGAGGGGCCTGTGATCACCAATCGATGAAGGTGAGCGGATATTTCTTTCGAAGCTCTCGTTTGACCTTGGTCTTGAAGCCGCCTCTGCGGCCGTTTTGAATGCGCTTGTAGGATCGGAGGATCAGTTCCTTGGCCCGCTCGATGCCGATGCCGTCAGGACGCTCTTCCGCCGCGATGTCGTCGATGCGCTCCAGGGAGCTCTCTCCCCAATCGATGCGGCGGGCAACCATGAGGCGCCATGATTCTTCATTCCTGGCCATCTCGGATGTCTTCTTGTCTTTGCTGCGTATGGCAAACTGCTCGCACCATCGGTCGTGGAGGTGCAAGCTCGAGGCGCGGAATGATTCCGGCCGACGACACCGGTCATATCGGTGCTGCAGCGCCATCGGTTTTGGCGGTACTCGAGCACATTGGTTTTGTGTGTTTGCTGGACAGGTGAGTGATTTGCTGAAGATGGGCCGGTATGATGGTCAGGGCGCGAACTCACTGCGGAGGTACCCAGCGAGCACACAAGTCCGGTGGTGTTGCGAGTCGGGCTGTGCCGTAGACTTTCCCGACCAGCAGCGCGCAGTGCCTCTTAGCCGTCACAATCGTCCTTTCAGGTGTCTTGGCGGTGATATTGATGAACATACTGTCTTTCTTCCCTGCCCTTCGGTTCTTTCCATAAAGACAGACAGCCCAGCATTTGTATATCTTGTCTTTCCAGTATTCCTCGGCGTCGAAAAACATATGCTTCTGTTTCATAGCGCCTCCCGGTAGTCGAAGATGACTTCACGGTCTTCATGTAGGTTCTCCGGGTTCGGCTCGATCGCTCTCACGATGCCTACCTCCCTGAGCAAATGAGCAGCCTGATCAGGATGGAGCCGGCTGATCCGTGCCGCGGCATCTTCCCAGGCCTCTTTGCCGGTAGTGCAATGGCCGCAGTTCTCTTCGTAGATGGTTGTTTCCGCGTATTCCTTGGCATTGGCGAGGAAGGTTTTGGGATTGCACTTCGGACACGGATAGGTGTGGTCGTTGGGATCGAAGCCATCGGAATCGGCGTCCCAAAGGTATCCATCTCCTCGGCAGTCCCATGTTCCTCCCTGGTAGTCACACATCTTTTTCCTCCCTTGTTGCTGCAACTGTTGATGAAACCCTGAAGAACCCGAGCTGCCCTCGCAAGGGAATGAGCGGCAACGGGGATGCATCGGCCAGGATGAATCCGTAAGGCCCGAAGAACCACTTGCCGGGGTGGCTGCGTACGCAGTCGATGACCGTGGCCTTGCCGACGATCCCGCCGAGGGGGTACTCGCCGGGCTTCGGGAGGGATAGACCCATTTCGTTTATGATCCACTCGTAGCCGCTTTGATCGAGCTTTTTTCCTGCATGCACGAAAAAGGGACCTCTGAATGACGTGGGCCACTTGCGGTTCTCGATGTCCTTGATGCCGCTTACGATCAGCCATGCCCACGGCTGTTGGATGCTCAGTACCTTTTCGATAGTGGGCATTGTTCGACTCCTTGAAAGTAAACGAAATGGATGCGTGCAGTTTTGCTTTCTGGGGGGGGTGATCGTAGACTACCTGTTCCCGCTGGCCTCGGTTTTCCTCATATCACGATCATATGCTGAGAAGTAAGCGATTCAACATACTGGCAAGCTAACATGATTCTCTGGGCGATGGGCATCCCATAGCTCTCGATTAGCCTCGGTTTACATAACAGGACTCTGCAATCATTATTGGGTAGTATTTCTATCTCCTAGATAATCCTAGATTATATCACCGGACCCTAGGAAATATTTCTGTAAAATTCAGTCTTTTCCTGATTGATTTTTCTTGTTGGATGGCGTACCAAAGGTGTCATGCAATGCATGACAAAGCCAAACTCCGAGTGATCGGAGGACGGAAAGCCACGGGTCTTTTCAAGATAGCCGGGTTGCCAACGATGAGGGCGACTCGGCTTTTCTATTTCCACCATACGTAGAAAGTGATTCGTCGTGAAGAAAGATGTGATGTTCAGCCTGAGAATGCCCAAAGCTATACGCGAAGCTCTGGATAGAGCGGCGGAACAGGATGGCCGAAGTACAGCATCTTTGGTCGACAGGATTCTTGTTGATTACTTGAAGCAGGAGGGGTTGCTGGCACAGAATGACACCCGCAAAGAAAGACGACGGTTTCCACGGAAGAAAATTGCTCTACCAAGTACCACCTATCTGAGAGGGAGTTCACTGGGCGGATCGCTTCAGGGAGTAATCAGGGATATCTCTCTAGGTGGAGTCCTACTCAGTTATCCCAGAGGCTTTGAAGCTCAGTTTGGACCTATCGATGAATTGCCCGCTTTTGTGCTTAATTTCAGCCTTCCATTTGTAGAAAAACCTGTTTCTCTTAGCTGTAAAACATGTCGTGTAATATACAGCAATGATGAGATTCAAGTTGGTGCAATATTTGGAGATGTAGAAGAGAGCAACAAGATAAAACTGATTGACTATCTTACCTGATTAACTGATTAAATTAGGCCATGCGATGACAAAAGGAGGGAACAGCATGAATTTTAAAAAATGGAATAAGAATGAAGATTGGCACGGAATTACTCTATGCATGATGGCTTTCATTGTGATGATTATTATTACAAGCAGTGCACATGCTACCATTACTGTATTTAATGATAGATCAACATGGGAGAACCAGCTTTCTGTAAGAGGAAGTGTTCCTGCTGATCTTAATGAATTTAGCCAGGCTACAGCAGTTGACTATTTTAACTCCAATAATATCAATCTTTCTGCTCCTCGCATGCTATATTATGAATACGATGGCGGCTATATCGTTGGTGATACATTTAATGCCACTAGACCAATCAATCTCACGTTTAATTATAAGTGCATAACTTCAATAGCGACTACTATTCGCAATAATGACAACAATATTACAGCTATAGTTACAGTTGTTGAAAATGGCGTTAAGTACAGATATCCAGTTACTCTAAGCTCCTATCTAGGATATGAAGGTTGTAATTTTTGGTATCAGCCCCTGGATATACGATATCCATATACGTGGGAAGAGCCAACTTTCTTTGGTCTAACTACGGATACTGGCTACATACTAAGTGTAGAGTTTCAGCCAAGCCGTTCGTATATGGTCCTTGGTGGAAATATTATGTTAGGAATAGCAAATTCTGGTTCCAAAACAGAACTTCCATTAACAAAATATATACCAGATGATTGCTACACAACGAGAGAAGCGTTGGACTTTTCTATAAATGGAGATACCATTATTTTGAGGGATGGGGTCTACACAGGTCCTAACAACACTAATCTTTATTTGAATAATAAATCTATTAAGATTCGTTCAGAAAATGGAGCAGCCAATTGTATAATAGATGGTGGTAATGTGGCACAGTTTATTCGTATTGATGGCGATGATACCCATACAGTTTCAATATTAGGTGTGAGTGTAATTAATGGCTGGCTTTATGATGCTGGAGGAGCAATATATATTGGTGGTAGCATATCTGCCACTATAGATGACTGTATATTTAATGGAAATAGGTCATATTTTGATGGTGGAGCGATCCGTGCACGAAGCTCTAATACAAGAATAACCAATTGTGACTTCATGAATAATACTGCAGGATATGGAGGCGGTATTCATAGTAATGGCAATGTTCTAATTGCTAACTGCAAAATAACTTCAAATCATGCTACTAATGGTGGAGGAATTTTTCATGTAGGCGGATCTCCCATTATTAGCAATTGCGTTATTAATAACAATACATCGAGCTCAGATG
>Ga0209749_1000305_pt1 | contig 74872 bp, 67 predicted proteins | sample EPASupsiteSAE347_FD_187267 | JGI IMG/M metagenome (GOLD analysis project Ga0209749, IMG submission 187267) | Bioremediated contaminated groundwater from EPA Superfund site, New Mexico - Sample SAE3-47 (SPAdes) (version 2) | ecosystem: Environmental > Aquatic > Deep subsurface > Groundwater >... | reverse complement strand
AAACAGCCGAGTAAAAAGGAGCAATTACTTGCTCCCTCTCCTCTCAGAACGGTACGTGAAAGTTTCCCTTCATACCGCTCAAGCATTTTGTAACCCTTTAATTCGGGCAGCAGATATTTGTCATGGTCGTGGTTTCTGGTTTTGTTACATTTTTTACTTTACCCCAAACACTTTTTGCTGAACTTTTTAGCTTTTTGATTCCCTGTTTTATTTTACGTAAAATAAAATAATTTTCATCAAGATACGGATTCATATCTAACTTTAGTTTCGTATGCCTGACAATTTTTATGTCCGATAGGAGTTTTAGTTTCTTATCTCCTTCAGAGAACACCCATTTTCGAAATCCTTCTGGATGCCAATATCTATCAGCAATCCATTTGTTGGATTTTTCAGGATGTCTTCTCTTAGCCCAGTGCCAGAGCATATTCCAAATTCTCGAATCAAGTTTTTGGAATATTTCACTGGATACAACAGGTTGGTGATAATTACCCCATCCTGTTATAACTGGATTCAGAGCATCGATTAAAACTTCTTGTTTCCATGCTTTTCCTCTCTTGATCATATCACTGATTTTTTCAGTAACTTTATCAATAGATTTATTGGATGGTTTAACAATAAGCTTATCATTGTACTTTCTAAAGTTCCAGCCGAGAAAGTCAAAGCCGTTATCGATATGGGTAATTATCGTTTTCTCATCAGAGAGTTCCAGACCTCTATCTTTCAGGAAGTCTTTGATCAGCTCCTTGACTTCTTTGGCTATTTCCTCAGTTTTTGCAGTTACGATAAAATCATCTGCATAACGAACAAGATTCACTTTATGTTTTGCAGCATGATCACTATGTCTTCTACCGTTCTTGTTATAGCGGTATTTATCTGCAAGCAGTTTCTCAATCCCGTTCAATGTCATATTGGCGAGGATTGGTGATATTATACCACCCTGTGGAGTTCCTGCTTCTGTTGGGAATAGCTGGCTTTCGAATATATAGCCTGCTTTAAGAAATTGTCTTAGAACCGATTTATCCAAAGGGATATTGTCTATTAACCATTGATGAGATATGTTGTCGAAACAGCCTTTAATATCTCCTTCGAGTACCCATTCGGGGGAGTGCTTCCCGCTCATGCAAACGAAGACTTGTTCACAGGCATCATGTGTGCTTCTGAATTTTCTAAAGCCAAATGATGTCCTGTCACCTGTCGCTTCTGCAATCGGTTCTAATGCCAGAGCATAGAGGGATTGCATCGCTCTATCGTACATGGTGGGAATACCTAAAGGTCGTTTCTTCTTTTTTCCGGGTTTTTCAATGAAAACCCTTTTTAACGGCTTTGAGGCATACCTTTTGTCAGTTATGCTAAGAGCGGCTTCCATTTTGGCTTTCGATGATGACCATGTTTCACCGTCTACCCCTGCCGTTCTTTTTCCTGTATTTTGAGTGGGTTTTTTTACTGCTAACAGTTTCGCATAATGCGAGTGGGTTATCAAATATTGTAACCTTTTGACCAGATACCATTTTCCTGCTTTTACTGCTTTTGTGATCCTGACTTGTAGTCTATTGACGTGTTTCTCAACTTTCTTCCAGTTGATGTTAGACCACTGGTCTTGAAGTTGCACGTTAGTAAGCTTCTCATCTTTCGATGTAGTTGAATTTCTTACTTTCATCGATTTACCTTCATTCACACAATAAAACACCGTTGAGTAAGTCAGCATCCTTTCGGATCAAGGCATTTGAGCCTCTATATGCTGCATTACGCAGTATCATTTGCTTTTTACTCTCTCCTCTGCCCAACATACCATTGTTGCTCCTTACGGAGTTCCTACCATTTCTGGAGCATATTGGGTTTACCAAGTTCTACATCATGCATATTTTGAGTACTTTAGAAGCCATCTTTGAGCCGAGAACCGTTTGTCCGTTCCCCATAACGTGTTCGCAGTCATTATGGTCAGATTCTGTACCTTTTGGTTTAAGCGTATCAGACTATTTTCGCTTATCTCGTTTTACGACTCTTGCAATGGTTCAACTTTCGTTTTCTTCATGGTATTCTTATCCTAACAGTTCATTCAAATCAGTCTTTTGAATTTCTCCATATTGTCCTGAGAGCTTTGCACCCCAGCGTTACCGCTGACGCACATCCCAGTAGGATTACCCCAAACGGAAGGGGCAGCACATGGCAATGTATGATGTAACTTCTTGTCACAGACGAACTCGTACGAACTGATACGAACTCGCATCATTCAGAGTTCGTACGAGTTCGTACGAGTTCGTTGTTAATCTACATTCGGTTGCACTTTCCCACCTTAAATGCAAAATCTTATTAATGATACGCGCTATCATTGCGCATCGAAGGGCTCGTGGTCTAGTCGGCTATGACGTCGCTCTCACACAGCGGAGGTCCTGAGTTCGAATCTCAGCGGGCCCATCCTGCGTATATTTCACACCAGGCATATAGCAGCACATTCCAGCGGTAACTCTCATTAGTTTTTGAAAAATCATTATTGGGCGAATCATAAACCCAGAAGCTATTTATAGATTTGAGATGCATATGTATATGGATACTAATTTTAAGCTATTGTATTCAACGAGGTGACCGGAGTGGGTAAGATAAAACTAGCGATAGTCGGCATAGGGAACTGCTGCAGCTCTTTAGTCCAGGGGATAAAGTATTATTCCAGCACGAACAGCGAGAACTGCACAGGCTTGATGCATTACGATATAGGAGGATATAAGCCGGGCGATATCCAGGTTGTCGCCGCTTTCGATATCGACAGGAGAAAGGTGGGAAAAGACTTAAGGGACGCCGTATTTGCAAAACCGAACTGCACAAAAGTATTCTGTCCAGACCTTCCAGAATTTGGCGTGGAAGTAAAAATGGGACACGTCCTGGACGGCGTATCGCCCCACATGGCAGAATACCCTGAAGACAGGACATTCGCAGCGGCTGACTGTGAATCCTGCGATGTTGTAAAGGAACTGGAAGACAGCGGGGCAGACATTCTTGTGAACTACCTTCCTGTGGGCTCTGAGAGAGCGGCCAGGTTCTATGCACAGGCTGCGATAGATGCTGGTCTTGGATTCGTTAACTGCATCCCGGTGTTCATCGCTTCGGATAAAAGCTGGGCAGGGAAGTTTGAGGAAAAGAGACTGCCGCTGGTGGGCGACGACATAAAATCGCAGTTCGGCGCGACCATAGTCCACCGCACGCTTGCGAACCTGATGAGGGACAGAGGTGTCAGGCTGGTCAGGACATACCAGTTGAACACAGGCGGCAATACTGACTTTTTGAACATGCTCCACAGGGAGAGGCTGAAATCCAAGAAAATATCCAAGACAGAAGCTGTTCAATCCGCCCTTGACACGCCGCTTGAGCCTGAGAATATCCACATAGGACCCAGCGACTATGTCCCCTGGCAGAACGATAATAAGCTTTGCTTCCTTCGCATGGAAGCCCGCATCTTCGGGGATATTCCCATCGACCTTGAGCTCCGGCTATCAGTGGAGGATTCTCCCAACAGCGCAGGGTCGGCTATAGATGCCATCAGGGTATGCAAATTAGCCCTTGACCGGGGGATAGGCGGACCGCTTGAGGGGATATCAGCCTACACCATGAAACACCCTCCTGTGCAGTACAGGGACGACGCTGCACGGAAAATGGTAGAAGACTTCATAAATCAGTAAAAGGGGCGGAAGTGCGAGCGCTGATACTGGCTGCGGGACGCGGGATGCGGCTTCAGCAGGCTGTCCCAAAACCCCTCACCCCTTTCCTGGGATTAACACTTATAGAGAGGATTCTCCTGTCTTTAAAGCAAAAGGGAATAACAGAAGCAGTGATCGTAACGGGTTATCGCAGTGGCGATGTGATCGAGAAACTAAATGAGAGGAAAATCGGAATCAAGTTAACTTTCATAGAAAACCCGGAGTGGGAAAAAGGGAACGGCGTATCAGCCCTGAGAGCAAAACCTGCTCTGGAAAACGAGAATTTCCTTCTACTGATGTGCGACCATCTCTTTGATCCTGATATCCTTGGGCCTCTCTCCGATGGGAGCGGCAGGAGCGCTATGTGGATCGACAGAGGCCTGGATAACATATTTGACATAGAGGATGCCACAAAGGTCCGACTTGAGAGCGGAGCGCCGGGGAAAATAGGGAAAAACCTCAAAGATTTCGACGCGGTTGACTGCGGCATCTTCTACTGCACGAACGAGATATTTGCCGCACTTGAGAGAACTGTTTCTGAAGGAAAATACCAGCTCGCCGACGCCATCCAGTACCTGGCAGATAAAGGCAGGCTGGATACCGTAGATGCTGCAGGGAAATTCTGGATAGATATAGATACGGTAAAAAGCCTGAGGTATGCAAAGAAGCGGGTGCTCGACAGCCTCTCAAAGCCAAGTGATGGTGCAATCTCACGTTTATTTAACAGGAGGATCTCAAAACACATAACATGCCAGCTTGTAAAAACAGGTATCAGCCCGAATATGGTATCATTAATTGCTTTCCTTCTAATTTTTTTCTCGTCCGTTGTTTTTGCGTTCGGCGAACGCTTATACCTCCTGATTGGAGGCATCCTGGTCCAGTTCTCATCTATTTTAGACGGCTGCGACGGGGAGATTGCGCGTCTTAAACTTATTAGCTCCAGGTACGGCAACTTTCTCGATTCGGTACTGGACAGGTATGCAGATTCGCTGGTCATATTCGGGCTGGCATACGGGTACTGGACATACCATAAGGATTTTTTGGTGTGGGTTCTGGGATTTTTTGCCCTCGCAGGCGTGTTCGCTTTCAGCTATACCAACGCCAGGTACGAAGCTATTTTTGAGAGACCTGGACCAATAAGAGTTCCGCTGCGGAGGGATGTAAGGCTGTTCATGGTAGCTGTCGGCGCAATTACAAACCAGGTGATGATAACGTTTTTAATCCTGGCTGCACTTACGAATATCGAGGTTGTAAGGCGGATTATCGTCGTTCGCCGGTTCCTCTCGTGAATGCGAGTATCGCTTCTGTCTGAGTGCCCGCAAGATTGGGAGGTTAAATCTAGGTTTCCCTATCAACACATCTTCTTGAATAGCCGCGCCTGGAACCCGTGGTACTTGCAGTATCCTTCCGCATCTTTCTGGTCTATCGTCTTGCTGTCAAATGATGACAGGTCTGCAGAATAGAGAGCATATGGCGAGTTCCTTGCAACGACTTTTGCGCTGCCTTTATAGAGCCTCACCTTCACATTCCCTGTAACCCGTTCCTGCGTCTTATCAATAAAAGCGTTCAGGTCAGCATACAGCGGTTCATCAACAAGACCCTTGTATGCAAGCTCGCTCCAGGTCTCGTCAACGAACGACTTGAAGCGCAGCTCATCCCTTGTGAGCACAAGCCTCTCAAGGTCTTTGTGCGCGGTCAGCAGTATCGTGGCTGCGGGATGCTCGTAATTTTCCCTCGCCTTAAGACCGAGCACCCTGTCCTCTACCATATCCGTGCGCCCCACGCCATGGGAGCCTCCTATCCTGTTAAGCTCCTGTATCAGCGAAACCCCGTCAAAACCCTCACCGTCCAGAGATACGGGCACGCCGCCTTCAAAGCCTACATCTATGGTCACAGCCTCAGGCGCTTTTTCTGGCGACACGGTCCATTCGAATATCTCCTCAGGCGGAATGAAGTCCGGCTCCTCAAGCCTGCCGCCTTCGATGCTGCGGCTCCAGATGTTCTCATCCACGCTCCATGGCTTTGACCTTGTGGCTGCCACGGGTATCCCGTGTTTTTTCGCGTAATCCATTTCCCAGTCGCGAGTGAGGTTCATGTCCCTCATGGGGGCCATGATCTCAAGACCCGTGGTGCGGAACACTGCCTCGAACCTCAACTGATCGTTCCCCTTTCCGGTACAGCCGTGGCAGAGGGCATCTGCATTCTCTTTCTCCGCTACCTCAACTACCTTCCTGGCAATGAGGGGCCGGGCTATCGACGTACCCAGGACGTAGCCCTCATAGCTACCGTTGGCTTTGATGAGAGGGAAGATGTAATGCTTTACGAATTCATCCTTTGCGTCTATGGTGTAGTGTTTATCGCTTATCACAGCCGCCTTTTTCTCAGCCTGCTGTATCTCCTTCTCAGGCTGTCCCACATCGACTGTCACCGTGATAGCATAATCGCAGCCGTAGTGCTCTTTTAACAGAGGTATGCATACGGAGGTATCAAGTCCGCCCGAATAAGCAAGTACTACTTTTTTCATAGTGCGGCTAAATAGTGCGGGAAGATTAATAGTTTTTGTTTTGGGGGAGGGTGCGGTAATTGCAAATGTTTATTTGAATAATCCTCCATCTGAGGTATTAACCAGAAAGGGAAATTTTATGGGTCTACTTGGAACCGAAGCAAATTTGTTCGCAGATATGACTTTGATTGCCCAAACAGCAGGTTTTCTAATCCTTCTTTTGGGTTGGCGATATGCAAAAAGAAAAAATTTTTTAAAACATGATAAAACATCTAAAGCCTCTGTTCTTTTAGGTGGCTTGTCTTTTATATGGATGGGGTTTTCCCTGGTCTCCAATCTTGTGCCCCTTATTTCTGTGACTCTTACGGGTTTTGTGATTTTCTTCCATACGATTACAGGGACGATAGCACTGTTTATGGGCTTATTCTTAGTATTGAATGAAATCAAAAAGACGAAGACGTCCATGATCATAGCTTTTTCTTTGTGGACAGCAGCAATGTTTTTGGGCGTAATGTTATATTATTTATTATTCGTATAATTATACACCGGCCGTCTAACCTGGTTTTTGCGCACAGGTTCAATACCTTTCATGGAATGCCCGGATCCGATAGATACATAACGATTAAATATGAAGATGGCGATTTATCTATTACAAGGGAGGTAATGTAATAATGGCAATAGGTGATCTAAACAAAAAGTTCGGCTGGATATGGTTATTGATAGGCCCATTGATGGGTTTGTACATAATGAGCCAGTTTAGCAGCCTTGGCGCTGCGTATACGGAAGCTCTGAGAACCCCAAACAGGCTGCTCCACGCACATGGCGCTCTTTTAGCGTTCCTGAACATATTTTATGGACTGAGCATCGACAGCGTTCTCCTGTCGGATAAGACCAAAAGGCTTGGCAGCATACTTGCGGTTGCGGGAGCAATTCTGGTGACTCTTGGTTTCTACTTCCTCCAGGTGGCATCTCTAAGAGATCTGAACTATCCTTTCAGAATACTGGGAGGTGCGGGCCTGATAGTGGCAATAGTGATACTGGCTTTTGGAGAGTTTAAGAAGTAGAAAAAAGGAGAATTGTCCGAGGGGGGATTTTCACCCCCTATTTAGCAACAGAAGAGCAACCCGTAGGAGGTAGCGGGCTCGGACACCAATACCTGACCATAACTAATATTCATTCTTATCATAATCATTATGTCAGTCTCCAATACATAATACGGAGGCATGTGCTATATATAGATTACGGTATATTATGTAAATAGGAATATTAAATTTCCAAAATATTCTTTACTCTCTTCACTACATCCTCCGGGCTTCTTCCAACCGTTATGCCTGCATTTTCAAGCGCCTGTATTTTTTCAAGCGCTGTTCCCCCACCCATTGATACGATGGCGCCCGCGTGACCCATCGTCTTCCCTGACGGTGCCGAGACGCCGACGACGTAGGCGACCACAGGCTTGCTCATCCGCTTTATAAAATCGATAGAATCCTGCTCCGCAGTCCCGCCTATCTCCCCTACAAGGATAACAGCGCGCGTGGCCGGGTCTTTTTCGAAAAGCTCCAGCATCTCAACGAACGACGTACCTATGATCGGGTCGCCGCCTATGCCCACCGAGGCTGATTGCCCAAGCCCTCCCTTTGACAGGATATCTATTATCTCGTACGTCAGCGTCCCGCTCCTTGAGACTATCCCGATATCTCCCTTTCGGTGTATCTTATTTGGCATTATGCCTATTTTTGACTCACCGGGCACGGTTATGCCGGGGCAGTTCGGGCCGATAATCCGGGACCGGGAATTCTCAAGGTAAGCGCATACGCGCATCATATCATGCACAGGGATGCCTTCTGTGATGCATACTATAAGTCCTATGCCGCCGTCGATGGCTTCGAACATGGCATCAGCAGCGAACCTTGGAGGAACAAAAATGACAGAGGCGCCGGGTTTAACCTCATCGATAGCCTCGGCGGCTGAATCAAAGACAGGAACGCCATATACCTCGATGCCGCCTTTCCCCGGCGTCACCCCTCCCACGATATTTGTCCCGAATTTTAGCATCTGCTCTGTCTGGAGCGAGCCCTCATGCCCAGTGATCCCCTGCACCAGAACCCTCGTGTTCTTATCAATAAGTATGCCCAAGCTCTATCACTTTCCTTGCAGCTTCTTCAGTGGATGATGCCAGTGTAATGTTCAGCCTCTCAAGCATCTTCCTTCCCTCTTCTTCGTTCGTTCCCGCAAGCCTTACAACAAGCGGTACTCTTATCTCGGGGCTGACATCGATGATCCCCCTTGCCATCTCATCGCATTTCGTGAGACCCCCGAAGATGTTGATGATTACGGCTTTTACGTTCTTTCTGGAGGATACGAGCCGAAGCGCTGTCTTGATCTGCTCCTCGTTCGCCCCTGCTCTCACATCCATAAAATCCGCCGGTTCCCCGCCGTTTTGCTTTATCATATCAAGCGTTGCCATCGCAAGACCTGCGCCGTTGACTATGCATCCGATATCGCCCTCAAGTTCCACATAGCTCATCCCGTATTTTTTCGCTATACCTGAAAGGGTTCCCTCTTCTTCCTCAGGAAACTCATGCCTGAACAGCGCATTATCATCGATGTCCATCTTCGCGTCAAGAGCAACGATTACGCTATCGGTTAGAGCAAGCGGGTTGATCTCGGCAAGCGTGCAGTCATAATCTGAGAAGATCCTGTAGAGTTTCTTGATCAGGTCTGAGATTTGCCCTGAGTTTCTCCTGTCAAGGGAATATGCTATCCTCCTTGACTGGTAATCATGTATCCCTGTGAGCGGGTTAATATGCATCCTGAATATCTTCTCAGGTGAGTTCCGGGCTATCTCTTCGATATCAATTCCGCCTTCTGTGCTTGCCATTATGATGGGGCGGCGCGCTTTTCTGTCAATGGTTATCCCCAGGTACATCTCCCTATCCGGTTTCCTGTATTCCTCGACCAGCACTTTTTTTACAGGCAGCCCTTTTATCGACATGCCGAGGATGCGGCGCGCTTTCTGTACAGCCTCCTGCGGGGTCGAGGCTGTAAGGATACCTCCTGCTTTCCCCCTTCCGCCTGTCGCGACCTGGGCTTTGATGACCACGCTCCCCAGTCTCTCTGCCATTACGCCGGCTTCATCTGCATCTGTGACGGGGTTTCCCGCAGGTACCGGGATACTGTACCGTGCGAATATCTCCTTTGAGGCATGTTCATATAACATCATGGTAATCTCCTTGCAGGTTTGATAACAGGAGTTTATCAAAAGTGATTTAAATAAGTATCTACAATTGAAGGATAAATTTAATGGAGTGTCCTGGTTTTGCCATCCCATCTATTATCCGTTGCAGATTTATCATATACGGAAGTCATCAACATACTTGATATCGCATCGGACCTGAAAGAAAAAAGGGCTCGCGGGAAGACCTCTAATTCTTTGAAGAACAGGACTCTGGCAATGCTTTTTGAAAAATCGTCCACGAGAACCAGGATCTCGTTCGAAGTGGCGATGACAGAGCTCGGGGGACATGCCGTCTACCTGAACTACAAAGATATCCAGCTGGGGCGCGGCGAGTCCGTGGCTGATACCGCGCGCGTCATGTCCCGCTATGTCCATGCTCTCATGGCACGCGTGTACAGGCATGAGACGCTGGTAGAATTTACAAAATACTCTACCGTGCCCATCATAAACGGTCTCTCGGACCTGGAGCACCCATGCCAGCTCCTTGCAGACCTGCTCACCATCCGCGAATACAAAGGAAAGCTAAAAGGGCTCAATTTCTCATGGATCGGGGACGGCAATAACGTCTGCAACTCAGCCATACTCGCATGCGCTCTGACGGGGATGAAAATGACCGTGGCATGCCCCCAGGGATATGAACCCGATAAAGGGATCGTTAACAAGGCAAAAGAGATGGGAGGTATCGTTAACATCATCCACGACCCGGTAAAGGCTGCCAGGAACGCGGATATCGTCTATACTGATGTGTGGGTCTCAATGGGCGACGAGGAAGAGTATGATAAGAGACTTCGCGACTTCAAGCCTTACCAGATCAACAGTAAGCTTTTAGAACAAGCCAGACATGATGTGATGGTACTCCACTGTCTTCCCGCCCACAGGGGCGAGGAAATAACGGCAGAGGTGGTCGATGGTCCGCATTCAGCCGTTTTTGACCAGGCTGAGAACAGGCTGCATGCCCAGAAGGCAGTGCTCCTGGAACTGCTGTCATGATTTCCCCAAATTGCGGGGGTTGCCAAGTCCGGTCAAAGGCGCAGGATTCAGGGTCCTGTTTCGCAGGAATTCGTGGGTTCAAATCCCATCCCCCGCATACTATCATATGTTCCATCAAGGATTTTCTGCACATTAACCATCGTCCCCTAAACAACTTTCATCAGCTTGAAATCGTGATACCCGCTCAGGACTTTTATATATCCTCTTAGCTTTTTATCAAGTTCCGGATCCCCGGTATCAGCATGAAGATCAGGCGTAGATTCAAGTTTTTCAGGTGAAGCTATAACTTTTATTTCATCTGCGCGTCTTATTATCTCAGGACCTATCTGCTGATTTCCTCTGCCGAATATAAATCCCTGGCTTCCGATAGGGCTTACTATTATCACAACTTTCCCCTCGAATTCTTTAAGTGCATCAAGGAGATGTTTCTCATTTGCATCTTTTTTTATAATCTTCCCGTCCTTAACAGAATCCACCCCCAGCAGTGTTCCGTCAATACCAAACCTTTTCTTTACTTCCATAGTCGTTGTTCCAGGTCCTATGATGTACAGCACATCTTTTCCCTCAGACCTTGAGTCGTCGATTATCCGCTCTGCGATCTCCTTCTGAGCATCCACCGAGCCGGATATCGTTTTTCCGCTCTGGACTTCAGGGCTTACAGGCACTACGGCTTCGCCTTTTATACTGATATTCAGCTCGTTTTCGCGGTAAGCCTCTTCATCAATATCCAGAACCTCCCTTAGGGAGGTCTCAGTAAATGTCGATACTATCCTTCCGCACTCTCCCGGTGTGACGCAGAACACAGGAGAGAATATCTTCACACCAGCCGGTATACCGAGTATTGGTATTTTTTTATCAACTGCTGAAACAATATCACTGGCAGTACCGTCTCCTCCTGAGAAGAGTAAAAGGTCACATCCTGATTCAAGCATTTTCCTTGCAGCTCTCTTTGTATCTTCTGCTGTAGTTTTTTCGGGAGCTTCGTAAATGACTTCGAATCTAAATCTCGTTTTTCTCAGTACGTCCTCACCCATTTCCCCGGAACATGTCAGGAAAAACATATCATTCCCATCTATACTTTGAAGTGCCTGCTCAGCCCTTACGAGACTTACAGGTTCGCCTCCGAGCCTTGCAGCAAGGTCAGCCATATTGTCTGTGCCTTTGAGTCCGACTTTTCCCCCCAATCCTGCCACAGGATTTATGATGAACCCTATCTTCATCTACCGGGGCTCCACCGCAGTATCATCTTCCTTGCAGCAAAAACATCATCAAGGCGTCCCACCACAGTTGTATGAGGGGCTGTCTTCACGATCTCGGGGTCTTTCTTTATCTCATCATTTATCCTGATCAATGCGTCGCAGTATCTGTCAATAGATTCTTTTGATTCGGTCTCGGTCGGTTCGATCATCAGGGCTTCCTTGACGATAAGAGGGAAATATATCGTGGGCGGGTGGACGCCGTAATCCATAAGACGTTTTGCAATATCAAATGCGGTGACTTCATATTTTTTCTGTTGAGCTGCGCTGAACACTGCCTCATGCTTCCTCGGGATGTCGGGGTTTTTGATCTCATACATTTTTGAAAGTCTGGACACAGCGTAGTTGGAATTCAATACAGAAAATTCCGAGATGCGCTTCAAACCCACAGACCCGAGTCTTAAGATATACCCCAGCGCTTTTACCATTGATGGATAGTTCCCATGGAACTGGTGCACCTTACCAATGGTATGAGGTCGGTCATAATCAAGATAATATTTCTTCCCATCATATTCGATGACCGGCACCGGTAAAAAATCTGCGAGGTGTTTTTTGACTCCTGTGGGTCCGCTTCCCGGTCCTCCGCCGCCGTGAGGTACAGAGAACGTCTTATGTAGGTTAAGGCTCATACAGTCAAAACCCATGTCACCGGGGCGTACCCTGCCGATTATACCATTCAGGTTGGCGCCATCGTAAAAAAACAGCCCCCCGGCTTTATGGACGATCTCTGCTATTTCTAAGATGTCCTTTTCAAAGATGCCAAGCGTGCTGGGATTTGTCAGCATCAGAGCAGCGGTTTTCTCAGAAACTACTGACCTGAGTATTTCAATGCTAACATAACCTCTTTCATCGGATGGTATTTCCACCACATCGAAACCCGCCATGGCTGCACTTTTGGGATTGGTTCCGTGGGCAGAATCGGGTACGATCACTTCGTTCCTTTCATCATTCTTTCTTTCAAAATACGCTTTTATCATTGCCATGGCGGTGAATTCGCCCTGCGCCCCTGCGGCGGGTTGAAGCGAAAAATCGTCCATTCCGCAGATATTCATTAAATATCTTTTAAGCATGTAAATTATTTTCAGGGAACCCTGAACGGTCGATTCATCCTGATATGGATGGACCATGTTTTGTTCATGGGCTGCCAGGTACTCGGTGAACCTTGGATTGTATTTCATCGTGCATGAACCCAGGGGATACATACCTGTATCAACGCCAAAATTTATTTTTGAAAGATTGGTGTAATGCCGTATTACCTCCGGCTCCGAAAGTTCCGGTATATCAAGAGTACTGCGGGCGATAGTTTCGGGGATATCCTGACATCTCTTGAAAGTGTTTTTCTTCGATTTCTCAAAAATCAAACGGAAATCGAAGTTTTCATTTTTATCAGCCATGATGCCATTGATTTTATAATAGATTGATATGAAGTATTTAGAAAAATACTTTTTCCTCGTTTCGGCGAACAGTATAAAATCGAACGAAACCATCCGCTAATTCTAACTTCTCAAGTTGCATTTATCTTTATGTGTTAAAAATTAGCAAATAGACAGGATTAACAGGATTGACAGGATATATCTTTTACATTTCAATCCTGTTAATCCTGTTATCCTGTCAAATTAGCGGATGGTTTCAAATTGAACAAAATAATAATAAAGCATGAGCACAAAACTATAGTAAAGTTCGAAAATGACCATAATTCCATGAGAAACAAAGAGGGAAAAAACTTGTTCAGGACACCATTATACTCAACTCATATCCGTCTGGGTGCCAGAATGATGGAATTTCACGGATGGGAGATGCCGGTTGAATATTCGGGCATCATCGAGGAGCATAAGGCTGTCAGGGAATCTGCCGGAATTTTCGACGTATCTCACATGAACAAAATAACAATCAGAGGTGTGAAAGCTTTCGAGTTCCTTCAGAACATCTCTACGAACGACATATCAGACCTTGGAGTCAACGGCATGAAATACTCGATCGTATGCAGGGATGACGGCACCATCGTCGATGATATCGTTATTATCAGGAGAGAAGACCATTATTTCCTCATAACGAACACTTCCAGAAGAGATGTTCTCATGAACTGGCTGAATACGCATCTGGTAGAAGGAGTAAAAATAGATGATGTTACCTTTGATATAGCAGCTCTTGCACTTCAGGGTCCTGATTCGGAAAGAATCCTTTCCAGAATATCAGATAAGATCGATGAAATAAAATTCTGGAGCGGTGCGAACAGGATGGTTGCTGATAGTGATACATATATTACGCGGTCGGGTTATACAGGTGAAGATGGCTTTGAGATATATTCCCGGTCCGAGGATGCAGAACATCTGTGGCAATCGATTATGGATGCCGGAGATAGGGGGATCAAGCCCGCGGGACTTGGTGCCCGCGATACGCTGAGGCTTGAAATGGGGTACATACTTTCAGGAACGGATATAACAGATGAGGAGACCCCTCTTGAGGCTGGACTCGAATGGGCTGTAAAATGGAGAAAAGACTTCACAGGAAAGGATGCGCTGCTGAAGATAAAGGAGCGGGGTGTAAAAAAGAAACTTGTAGGAATAAAGCTCACCCGCGGGATACCAAGACATGGATATGATATAGTCGGAGACGATGGTGAAAAAATCGGGATTGTGACGAGCGGTACCATCTCACCAACACTTGGAGTCGGCATCGGGCTTGGATACATAAAGCCGGAATATGCATACCCTGATACTAAAATCGGGGTAATGATAAGAAACAAAATCTATAATGGAACGGTTGTAAGAGTACCTTTTCTGGAGGCAGGAAAATGAACAGATCCAGAACTGTTGTCCTGGAAGGACTATGGTATACGGATGAACATGAATGGACGCGTGTTGAAGGCGACACTGCTGTAATCGGTATTACAGATTATGCTCAGAGAGAGTTAAGAGACGTTGTGTTTGTAGAACTTCCGGCAGTCGGTGATAAACTTACGTTTCGCAAAGATTTCGGTTATGTTGAATCCACAAAAGCCGTAAACGCTATAATTGCGCCGGTCAGCGGCGAGGTTATTGAGGTTAACAGCAAACTTGAAGATAGTCCGGAACTCATCAATATTGACCCTTACGGTGAGGGCTGGATGGTTAAAGTCAGGATGAGCAATAAAGACGAGCTTAAGGAATTGCTTGATGCTGAAGGATATTCAAAGCTCATGGAAATACTGGAAAAATAAGAGGTAAAGAGATGCCTTATATCCCGCATACAGAAACCGAGATAAAACAGATGTTAGAGCAGATAGGTGTGTCATCCGTGGATGAACTCTTCGCCGATATTCCTGGAGAGGTACGGTATAGTGAAAAAGAACCGTTTGCCGGGAAATCCGAGGTGGAAGTCGTGCGCGAGATAGGTTCGATTCTCAGACAGAATAAGACATATCCTGTGTTTTCAGGAGCGGGCTGCTATAACCATTATGTCCCTGCTGCTGTAAGATCATTAATATCAAGAAGTGAGTTTTTCACTTCATATACCCAGTACCAGGCTGAGTTAAGCCAGGGGTTCCTTCGCGCACTTTTTGAGTACCAGACTTTCATATGCCAGATCACGGGTATGGATGTATCCAATGTATCGATGTATGACTGGGCAAGTTCTCTGGGTGAAGCTGCTCTGATGGCAGCGCGTATCAAAAAAGAAAGGGCAAACATAATTATCCCGAAAACCACTCATCCTGCGAGAGTGCAGGTATTGAAGACCTATATAAAAGGCGCCGACCTGAACATCATCGAGACAGGATACAGTACCGAGACAGGTCAGATCGATGTTGAGAAGCTTAAGAATGCTGTGAATGATAAAACGATTATGGTGTATATGGAAAGCCCTAACTTCTTCGGTGTGATAGATGAGACAGCACCCACCGTTTCAAAGATCGCACATGAGGCTGGAAGCATGTTCGTGTTCGGGACCGATATGCTCTCGCTGAGCGTATTGAAGCCCCCGGCTGATTTTGATGCGGACATAGTGATAGGCGATGCGCAGTCTTTAGGAAATCCGGTCAGCTTCGGCGGATCCCAGCTTGGTGTGATGGCATGTAAAAAAGAATATGTCCGCGACATGCCGGGACGGCTCGTGGGCGAGACGCACGACGGGAAGGGCAGACAGGGTTTCGTTCTGACGCTACAGACGAGAGAGCAGCATATAAGAAGGCAGAAAGCCACTTCCAATATCACTACCAATCATGCATTGAACGCCCTCGCGTCAGCTGTCTATCTCGCATGGATGGGGTCGGGAGGGCTTTCTGAACTCGGGTCTTTATTGATAAAAAAACCAAAAGAAGTTGCAGAAAAGATAAATGCTATCAAAGGCTGGAGAGCGCCGCTTTTCGATTCATACCATTTCAGAGAGTTTGCAGCGGTATCTGATAATAACCCTGACATGATAAACAGAAAGCTCCTGAAAGAGGGGATAATCGGCGGATTCCCTCTAAAGGTATGGTATCCCGAACTTGGAAATGCTGTCCTTTACTGCGTGACCGAATGCTGCAGTGATGAGGATATTGAAAGATTGTTGAGCGTTCTTAAAGATTAACTTTCTTAATAAAGTAACGGGGTCGCGAATAAATACGGCAGAATAACCTGCGGAACCGATACTCAGGTCCTGTTTCGCAGGAATTCGTGGGTTCAAATCCCATCCCCCGCCTTATACCAAATATTTTCCCTGAAAGTCGAGAAACAATACAGGGTATATGCCAATACCCCAAGATTGATCCCTGAAGTGAGCAGTATATACGAATTGGGATCCGGCACAGGAATGTTCTTATACGAGAATTGCAGCACGTAATAAAGATTAAACAGAAAAGTACCGGTCATGATCCAGAAGACAGGGACAAGACGCCTATCAAGGCTCATCATTACAGCAAGAGGTGCGAACATGGGGAAAAGGTATCTCTCATGTATGCGGGTGAAGAGCATGAAAAACCCGAAGAACAGGATAGCTGAAGCGAAGTATACCGACATACTATCCCCGTTTTTAACTGTCTTATAGGCTATAAATATGAACAATAAGCCGAAAAGGATGTACGACCATACCCTGTAGCTCAGGAAAAAGAAAACCGTGCTGTCCGGTTTCTGGAAACCGAAGAACGCCCAGAGGTTGAAGGCGTTTAATGAGGTAAATGAATACTCGTTGTAGGCTGTGGCATAGGCTTTTATAAGCAGGAAAAGTGAGCTTCTCAAGTAAAAGGGCAGGGCAAGGGCTATGAATATCCCGGCAGATATTACAAAAATTTTTGCAAGTTTTAAAAGCTTATGATTCTTCACCAGCAGAATCGCAAAGAGAGGCAGGAGCATCAGGCTCTGAGGTTTGGTTAAGATCGCGATAGCCATTGATACCCCTGCGATCTCGGGTCTTTTAGAGACCAGGAACATGATAGTAAGGAGAATAAATAAAGTGAAAACCGAGTCTACCTGACCCCATATCGCTGAATTATACACTATAGCAGGGTTGAATGCATAAAATAACATGATCGGGAAGGCCGTCCTGAAATCTTTATATTTTCTTACGATCAGGAATATCAAGAATGCAGCAATAATATCCATTATGTTGGCAGGGATTTTTAACAGGATTGCAAAAACGGGAGTATTCATATCGAAAGAAAAGGAGAAGAACAGCTTATAGACAGCCCCCACCAGCCAGAGGATATAGATGTAAAAAGGCGGGTAATCAGACCAGACGGTGGCATAAAAGTACGTAAACCCGTTAAGGTAAGCCGCACGGCTCCATTCTTTAAAGTGCCATATATCCATCCCATGCCCTTCGAACTGCGAAAGATACATTCTGAGAATAAAAGAAACTAGCAGTGCAAGTATAACTGCAACATACTGTCTCTTTGTACCTGTAAACCCCACGCCCATACCCCTGTTAAATCCTTTACTTGATTGTTATCTTATTTAATAGAGAACCAGCATACCCACTCCACTCTGTCTGATTCCTCTCATCAATTCTCTCATCAATTCTGCTGTAATCTCATCTCATGAATTGCAGCAGTATCTCTAATTGCAGCAGTATCTCTACCTGCCGTATTTACCCATAAGTTCCCCTTTTGCCAGGATATGCCCTTCCATCACCCTCTCAACATCCGCCTTGGTGGCCCCTGCCGGAAGATCCAGCTTTGTATCCAGGGCATATACCTTGAAGTAATACCTGTGCGGCTTACCTGGCGGTGGACAGGGACCGCCGTATCCTATCCTGCCGAAGCTCGTAATGCCCTGGCGGCTTCCATCCGGAAGCGTCTGGTTCCCCGGTACCGCTCCGGGCAGCTTCTTTGTTTCTGCAGGAATATTGAATAGCACCCAGTGAACAAAGGTCCCGTGCGGTGCATCGGGATCGTCCATGATCAATGCTACGCTTTTCGTACCGTTCGGAATCCCATTCCATGACAGCGCCGGCGATATATTCTTTCCGTCGCAGGTATATTCAGCAGGTATAGCATCCCCATTACGGAATGCCTCGGATGTTATCGAAATGTTCTGCATGGTTACCTCCTTTGTAATTCCTTTCATTTCCCTGCGATGACCGCAGGAAGAAATGCCAATATCAAGAGCTTCACGCTCGTTTAATCCCGGTAACTTCTCTGTCGTACAATGTAATTATAGTTTTCGAGATGGTATGCAATGCTAAGACGATAGGTTTATATGAGATTGCATTTATCATTATTATTTAAGATAGTACCGTACGATCTTAAATAAAAAGGCGGGAGAGATATGTCAAAAGTAGTTATAGTGTATCTTAGCACCTCAGGTAATACAAAAGCGATGGCTGATGCCATTGCAGAAGGTGTAGCATCAAGGAATGTCGACGTCCAGACCGTGAATTTCCATGAGGCACGAATAGAAGACCTGAAAACTGCCGACGCAATCGCGCTGGGTTCATCGACCTTCTACTATAAGATGCTTCCTCCGATGGAGAAATTCATTGAGAGCCTTGAGAAAGCAAAAGTAAAAGCCAGTATCGGGGCAGCCTTCGGCTCTTACGGCTGGAGCGGCGAGGCGCCGGTCATGATAGCTGAGAAGTTGCGCTCGCTCGGTATGACAGTGATCGACCCTGTGCTGCGTATCCAGTATGCTCCTACGGAAAAAGACCTTGAGGAATGCAAACGGCTTGGGAAGGACATTGCTCTTAAAGTGAAAGCGGGGAAATAGGTATAAACCCAGACCGGGTTAAAGACTTAAAGACTGGCTTCAGATAAGTATCCACACTGCAATAGCTCCTGCGAGCCCTATGCATATAAGGATTCCAGCATCGATCCATTTTTTATCGATCTTGCGCTCAGATTTTTTCTGCTCCAAAAAAGCATCTGAATGGCTGAGTATATAATTACGTATTTTCGTGAGATCTATCAGCTTGAACCCGACTGTCACGTACGCTGCCCATGAATAATAGAGGTATGCGTAGATGAACATGAAAAAGAACAGGATGCCTACCATGTTGTTCACACCGAGGGTAGAATCAAGGATGATACCCCCGACCGGGACGGTCATAATAGGTGCCAGTGCCCAGATCCATGCTGTCGTACTATTAAAAAGCTTATATTCGGATGTGAATAATGCCCACCATAGCAGGTATATGACCATAATGAAATAATGAACTATACTCAGCGGGTACTCAGCAACATAGACCAGTGCCGAGAATGTGAAGATTATGAGGACAAGGACTTTTGCCAGGAACTTGAAAGAGGCACCTGGGAAGATATATACTTTAGAGGCATCCATATCCTGCATTTTGGTCATATAGTCCAGAGTGGTATCGACTTTATTGCTGGTATGCATGAGCTGCATCTCAATCGCATTCATGCGTCCAACGGTATCGGTGAGCATATTGACGATAGGTGCGATCTTGTAATCCCATTCCTCATCTAATTTGTCGCGGGCAATTTTCTCCATGAGAGCGTGCCTGATGCCAATCCATGCAGTCATGTAGGAGAATCCCATTACGACAAGATCTACCAGAGTACCTGTCAGGTTGTCCAGGATGAAAGCATCTATTATCAGCGATATGGTCGCAAATAATCCGATCACGAGACCCAGCAAGATGGCACTGAAAACTGCGATTTTTTCTTTCATTTTTATCACTTTGGGGCTGTTCTAACGCTTAGAATCGATAGGTTCTGACCCCAACTGTTATAAGTCTTGCTTACAAAGGAGTTATTTGCACTGTGAATAGTAATATCTAAATAGTCTCTATAGTCTGTACTGAGCACTGCCTTTGAAATGCGAAGGTCATATGTACGGTTTGGCAGACCGGTTATCAAATAATAGCCAGATGCTATCGTGGTGTTCTGTTCTTTATCGTTCTGCACCAGAACACTTCCTGGTCCTGAACCATAGTTATAAAATATATGGTTGCTAACATTATAAATAGGTTTCTCTGGAGCAGTCCGTTCGCAAATTCCATCTACTGATTCATTTTCCATGCTTATGCTTGTTCACCTTTCCTTGTATATCAGTTCCAAAATCTATTCACTGTAAACCCTCTGGTAATCCAGGTAAAGCCTTCCCTGCTGGGCTGGACTTGCATCCAGGTAGCGGACTAGCACGTAGTAATTATTTACACTGCCTGCATTGCCAGTGGAAGCCCCCTGCGGGATCAATTCTTCGGGCACCAGGGTGATGTTGCGGTAGGATAGCGTAGTATCGTTTAGAGTGGTTCTATTGTTCCATGCTGACCCGTTCCAGACTTGGAGTGTGAAGTTATCACCTGAGACATAATATCTGAGCTGAAGCTCCTGGCGATTAGCGGCTTCGGGTATACCGGTAGTGTTCGTTGTAATGTTGAGTTGATATGTGGTTGTATTATAATTGAAAATAACCATGAACTCGTCGACCCTAAATGTAGATGACGAATTATCTTGGAAACTTATTGCTACTTTTGCGTCTGCGAACCGTATCCTGTAATTCCCCGTAGCATTGACAAACCTCTGGATTTCAGCAGCATTTGTGATATTGTACCATAAAACCGTATTTGTATCTGTAGTGGGTAATCCTGATGCCCCGAGCTGGTGCCATGTTGTATTCCAATTGTTATTCAAAAAGTCCCAGAGCTGGATATAGACTGCCTCGCCATCATCTACGTAAGCCTCAATGCCTATGTTCATACCGACCAGCGAAGAGTTGCTGACCTCGGTAACCGCTTCCCAGCTATTCCATTCAGAATCAAGCTTATATCTGTCGGGTGGAGGTCCCGTCCCCACAGTTTCACTTATATTTAAGTAGGAATTATCCGAGCTTAAAGTATTCGAATAGCTCCCGGCTGCAATGCTCCCCAAAACCATCGTCGGATTTGCAGTAGCGTGTTTGGTGACAGATTTTTGCTGAAGGACAGGCTCCTCTTCTGCCAAGGTGGCAGAAGCACCGCCATCCAAGGCGCTCATGGCATTACTGAAGTCTGTGACCGTGCCTGTGGTATTCTGGAACCCGGATACATACGTGTATGCGGAGGAGGTAGCGGCTGTGTTATTCACCCAGGTCGTGTTTACGTTGTCATAGAGATCTGCAGTACGCGTAGATATCGTGTGCGTTGAATTGGGCGCGAAGTAACTTGCATTGTAGTACTGCACTCCTCCAGTTACATTTTCCTTGAAAGCACCGTCGATGTATACCTCTACGTGGTCAAAGTCTGCACCGGATGGATCTGTCCATGTCCAGTTGATATATTGGGGCGCAGGGGCAGGCGCAATATTGCTGATACTCGCTGGCGGTGTAGTATCGTAGATGGTCTTATCTGCAGTAGTATTATCTGCACCATTGATTGTAACTTCCAGATAGCCGGTATTGAACCCTGGCTTTGAGAAGCTGAAGTTGTAACTCCCGTTAAGCAGACCTGTTATTGAATAGTGGCCGGATACACTGGTTGTACTCTGTCTGCTGTCGTTCTGCACCAGGACGCCTTCAAGTGTTGAATTGTAATTATCGAACACGTAGCCGCTTACATTATACGTAGGCTGCGTAATAACAGTCCAGTTCCATACTTTTGAGATAGCATCAATGCCATCCGTTGCACTTGATGTAACGTTCCACGTGCCTGCTCCTGCGGTTGAGTTGATATATACTGCTGAAGTAGTGCTCGCGTTAGTCTGGACCAGGGCGCCGTTCATGTACCATGTTATATCGGCAGTTCTGTTCAGGCTCATGCTGAAGCTCTGAGCTGTTCCCTGCATAGTAGCAGGATCTGATGAAGGGGAGGAGGAGGTAATCGATAATGGTACGTTATTTACGGTCACTACTACTATCTCGCTTGCAACTCCGCCATAGCCGTCGCTTGAGTTGAAATACCAGGTATAAACTCCAGCATCACCATAGCTAGGAATCCAGTAGAACAGTCCGGAAGTTGTATTTAAGTTGCCCTTTGTGGCATTGGTGCCGTAGGTTATAACATCGTTATCGACATCCGTTGCGGAAACTGTGAAGCTAAGCAACTGTCCTTCGTCCATGGCTTTATTCCCTATTGGAGACTGCTGCGGCGGATTGTTCTGAACCTGCGTGCTCTGGCTTATGCTTCCTGCGCTCAGGGAGCCTGTGCCTGAGGAATTGTAAGCCCATACGGTTATGTTCACCCAGCCGTGCGGTGTTGTTGTCGTATTCTTGAATGTATTTACTGTTCCATTGTCCCAGGTTCCGCTCACGCTGATATTGTATGAGTCGGTGGCATTGCTGCCTGAACCGGGCTGCCATGTATGGTTCACCCAGAAATTGCCGGTTGTGCTCTGCAAATTGACCGGATCAGGGGGAATATAGGCAGATGGCTGCGGGGCATTTACAGTCCAGTTCCACGTTCTTGAAGCAGTATCAGTCCCATCCGTTGCACTTGCGGTCACGTTCCACGTACCAGCTCCTGCGGTTGAGTTTGTGTATGTTGCTGAAGTTGTACTCGCGTTAGTCTGAACCTGGACGCCGTTCATATACCACGTAACACTGGCGGTTCTGCTCATGGTTATGCTGAAGCTCTGCGCCTCACCCTGCGTAGTTGCGGGGTCTGAGGGAGGCGAGAATAAAGTAATTGATAGCGGTACATCATTTACAGTAATTGTTATAACCTCAGTTGCGACTCCTCCTAAGCCGTCACTTGAGTTGAAATACCAGATATAAGTTCCCGCCTCCGAATACGTCGTGAGCCAGGAGAAGTTGCCTGTAGATGTGTCGAATGTGCCCTTTGTTGTGTTAGTGCCGTAGGTTATGGTATCGCTATCAGCATCGGTTGCCGATACAGTAAAGTTCAGCCACAGCCCTTCATCTACAGCCTTATTTCCAACCTGTGACTGAACGGGTGCATTATTGGGTATGGTGACGTTGAACCACACTTTCTCCTGGTTAACGTTGCCTGAAACATCCACCGTCTGTGCGCTGATGTTCTGTGTATAATGCGGCGACCAGGTAAGATTGAGGTAGTTGGTGGGCTTACTGACGTTCTGCAGCGTATTTCCATCGCTGTACCTGAACCAGACGTGGCTGTAATCGGCATCTATCGGATTAACCCAGGTATTGTTCACATAGAAATTGCCTGTCGCAGTGGCAGAAGCAGATACCGAGGCAGGCGGAGTGGTATCTGCGGCTTGAGCGGTCCTGACACTCAGGATTGAAGAATTCTGTCCCCAGTTAGTGTATGAGTCATTGGCTCTTACCGTGTACCCATACAGGGTATCAGCAGTTAACCCTGTATCGTTCCAGTAATTGTTCTGAGTGTACCCGAGGCTGGCTGAGTCCCTGAATACCTGGTAATAGTTTGCATCTGCTACGTTATTCCATGTTAGGTTAACGGTAGCCTGTGTTGGAGTGTCGTTCGTCAGCCCTGTAACCTGGGCAGGAGGCGTTGTATCATACATTGTCTTATTTGCATTTATGATATCCGCACCGTTGATTGTGATTTCTAAGTAGCCAGTATTGAATCCTGCTTTGGTATAACTGAAGTTATAGGTACCATTGAAGAAACCTGTTATCAGATAGTATCCAGAGGCTACGGTATTACTCAGTTTGCTTCCGTTCTGCACCTGGACATCTCCAAGCCCTGTGCCATAATTATCGAACACATAGCCGCTTACGTTATATGCTGGCTGAGCGGCGACTGTCCAGTTCCACATCCTTGAGGTAGTATCAATGCTGTCTGTTGCACTTGCAGTGACATTCCAGGTACCGATTCCAGCAGTTGAATTGGTATATACTGCTGAGGTAACGCTCGCATTGTTCTGTACCTGAATGCCGTTCATGTACCATGTCACGCTGCCGGTTCTGTTCAGGCTCATGCTGAAGCTCTGCTCTGTTCCTTGTGTGGTTGTGGGATCTGAAGGCGGCGAGGACGAGGTGACGGACAGCGGTACGTTATTTACAGTAACGGTTATTGTTTCGGTTGCAACTCCTCCGTATTCATCGCTAGAGTTGAAGTACCAGGCATAAGTTCCAGAATCTGTATATGTCGTAAGCCACGAGAAGCTGCCCGTTGTGGGGTTGAGGAATCCCCTGCTTGCGTTCGTGCCATAGATTATGTTATCGCCATCGGCATCTGTGGCGCTGACCGTGAAGTTCAGCCACTGCCCTTCATCCACGGGTTTGTCGCCAATCGGTGACTGGACTGGTGCATTGTCAGGTATGGTTGCATTGAACCACACTTTCGTCTGATTAACGTTACCAGAGGTATCAACAGTCTGGGCGCTGATGTTCTGGGTATAGTGCGGAGACCATGTGAGATTGAGATAGTTAGTGGGTTTACTTACGTTCTGCAGCGCAGTGCCATCGCTGTACTTGAACCATGTATGGCTGAAGTCATTATCCTGCGGGTTAACCCAGGTATTGTTTATGTAGAAGTTGCCTGCTGCCGTACCTGGGCTGGATACCGATGAAGGTGGAATAGTATCCAGGGCCGGAGCGGTCTTAACACCTAATATAGAGGAGTTCTGTCCCCAGTTATTATAGGAATCGTTAGCCCTGACCGCGTACTCATATAACGTATCTGCGGTCAGTCCTGTATCATTCCAGTATGTGCTCTGTGTATATCCAAGGCTGCTGGAGTTCCTGAACACCTGGTAATAATATGCTTCTGCCAGTGGGTCCCATGAGAGGTTAACTGCAGTCTGGGTCGGTGTATCGTTCCTTAGTCCGGTTACCTGTGCGGGAGGCGCTGTATCGGATATTGTCTTGTTCGCATTTATGACATCCGCACCGTTGATTGTGATTTCTAGATAACCGGTATCAAATCCTGCCTTTGAATAGCTGAAGTTGTAGGTGCCATTGAATAGACCTGTTATAATATAGTACCCTGAGGCTATCGTAGTGTTCTGTTTGCTTCCATTCTGTACCTGAACACCAGCTAATCCAAAGCCATAATTATCAAACACGTACCCGCTCACATCGTACACAGGCTGTGATATAACTGTCCAGTTCCAGGTCTTTGAAGCTGTATCTATATTATCTGTTGCACTTGCGGTAATATTCCATTTACCTACTCCGGCAGTCGAGTTGGTGAAGTTAGCTGAAACGACGCTTATATTGGTCTGTACCAGGGTGCCGTTCATATACCATGTTACATCTGCGGTTCTGTTCAGGTCTATACTGAAATTTTGCATCGTGCCCAGCTCTGTTTCTATATCTGATAGCGGGGAGTACGAAGTGATAGACAATAGCGTATCGTTCACAGTTATTGTTATGTTTTCAGTTGCAACTCCTCCATAGTTGTCGCTTGAGTTGAAGTACCAGAAGTAAGTTCCTGAATCTACGTAGCCAGGGGTCCAGGAGAAGTTACCTGTTGTGGTGTTAAAGCTTCCTTTTGTGGCATTCGTTCCATACGTTATAGTATCATAGTCTGCATCTGTAGCTATAACAGTAAATTGCAGGTTTTCATTCTCGTTAACTGTCTTATTTCCGATTGAATACTGGAACGGTGCATTGTTGGGTATTGTTGTGTTGAACCAGATCTTCGTCTGATTTATGTTACCTGAGATATCCACAGTCTGGGCACTGATGTTCTGTGTGTAATGCGGCTGCCAGGTGAGGTTGAGATAGTTATCAGGCTTACTGATATTTTGTAAGGTAGTATCATTGCTGTATCTGAACCACGTATAATTGAAATCAGCATCTATCGGGTTAACCCATGTATTATTTACATAGAAGTTGCCTGTGGTCATGTTGGGATTAGATACAGAGGCAGCTGACATATTATCATAGAGCGTCCGGTTCGCATTCACTACAACTGCCCCGTTGAGCGTGAATTCAAAATAGGCAGTATTAAATCCGTCCCTGGAATAGCTGAAATTATAAGTACCGTCCGGCAGATTGATAATTGAATAATACCCGTCTACTGATGTAGTATTCTGGTAGCTTCCGTTCTGCACGGTTACGCCCGGTAATATTGAACCATAATTGTCGAATACATAACCGCTTATATTATTAGGACTGCTTCCACCGCTACCGCTGCCCCTATCCCCCCCACCACTGCCGTTTCCGGCAGTAACATTCCAGTTCCATGTCATTGAGACTGAATCAAAGCTGTCATTGGCAATGGCGGTAATATTATAAATCCCGGCATCTGCAGAGGAATTGGTGTAGCTTGATGATGTTACGCTTAAGGCTCTAAAGATTTCAGAGCCGTTATTATACCAGATGATATCTGCGGTCCTGTTGAGATTCATTTCAAATGTCTGGGCTTCACCTTTTGCCGTAGCAGGATCGCTAACAGGCGACGAACTTGTGATGGACAGAGGTACATTATTTACAGTCACTGCTATGTTTTCGGTTGATATGCCACCATAATTATCGCTTGAGTTAAAGTACCAGGTATAAACTCCAGCATCTCCATAGCCCGGAGCCCAGGAGAAGTTGCCTGTTGTGGTATTGAGGCTTCCCTTTGTAGCGCTGGTGCTATAGGTTATGGTATCATTATCGGCATCTGTTGCCGATACCGTGAAGTTCATCGGCTGCCCCTCATCTATAGTTTTATTTCCAACCTGTAGCTGAACTGGAGCATTGTTGGGTACTGTGGCATTGAACCACACTTTTGTCTGGTTAATATTACCATATGTATCTACAGTCTGAGCGCTGAGGTTCTGTGTATAGTGCGGCGACCAGGTGAGATTGAGATAGTCTGTAGATTTATTAACACCCTGCAGCATTGTGCCGTTGCTGTAATTGAACCATGTATAATTGAAATCTGCATCTGCAGGGTTAGTCCATGTATTATTTATATAGAAACTGCCGCCTGTTGTACTGAGGTTAGATACCTGTGCCGGGGGGGTTGTATCGTAGATTACCACATTTACATTTTCGACAGACGCGCCGTTTAAAGCAAATATGGAGTAGCCTGTATCAAACCCCTCTTTTGAGTAACTGAAGGTATAATTACCGTTCGAAATATTTGTTATCGAATAGTAGCCGGATGCATTCGTGATATTCTGATAGCTTCCGTTCTGCACAAGAACACCTGGCAGTGCTAAAACATAATTATCAAAAACGTAACCGCTGATATTGCTGGAATTGGCTGAGCCAGTGGCGCTTCCGGTAATGATGTTCCCTCCTCCGCTGCTGCCTCCTCCACCCCCGTCTCCACCCCCGCCGGTCTGGTTTATAACAGTCCAGTTCCACGTCCTGGAGATAGATGTATATCCGTCATCCGCAACAGCCGTGATATTATAGACCCCAGCGCTTGCTGAGGAAGTAGTATAGCTTGATGATATTACACTCAGGGCCCTGAATATCTCAGAGCCGTTATTGTACCAGTAAATATCAGCCGCCTTGTTGAGAGTTATTTCAAATGTCTGGGATTCACCTTCTGCTGTGGTCGGATCGCTGGCAGGTGATGAATTTACAATAAGTAGAGGATCGATTATCTCGTAAGTGACATCGAAGTACGGCTCCTGGCGCACCGTGAAATGTACCGACCCGCCGGGTGCAGGCCAGCCAATAGATTTGCAGGATATGCAGACAAGGCTCCGGTACAGATGAGGAACCGTGTCCATATTCGTAAAGAAATTACCCGGGTGGGGTGTTAAATTATAAGCTTGATGGCATCCCTCGCAGGTAGTTCTGCGTACCGAATGCTGTTGGGTTGTAAAATTAATATCATTTCGGTTATGGCAGGTTCTGCACCATGTTTCCTGGGTAGAATTAGTGCTGTTATGCGTGGGCATCTCAGTTCCGTTTTTATCGAGTACTACCGCGTGACCACCGACTGAAACTGCATCAAAGATATCTTTATGGCAGTCTTTACAGGATACATTTTCCATCTCATGGTTTCCACCCTGCCTCAGAGCGTCGTAAGAAAGATCCAATGTTCCTGTGGTAGTTACATCAGAGACAATCCAGCTCTCTTTTTTATTCGTAATAGTATAATCGATATACTCAGCCCTGGAATAGTTTACTATTGCATTGTAGGTTGTATGGCAGGCTATGCAGCCCTGTGAGTTAAGGGGTGCAAAATCCGTATGGGCTTCAAGGGAATCTCCCAATTTCTGGGTAACATTGTGGCAGTACTTGCACTCAGGTTTTATATTGGTATGGTTGGTTGCGGATTTAACATGGCAGGAGTTGCAGGCGTAAGAGGAATGGTTGGTTGAGGCCGATAGCTGGCTTTTGATATCCCCGTGGCACTTTATGCATTTGTCCTGTACGCTCTCGTAGAACTGATGGTCACCACTGATAAAGGAGACCGTCTGGCTCAGGGTGGTTATGATGACCCCCAGTACTACTACTACGTAAATTTTTTTATTCATTCCTTAGTTTTTGCCGGGACTATTAGCAGATCTGAAGCTATTGTTGTGTTATTGCTTTCTTACCATGTTGTGACATCAGAGTATGGTTCTTGATGTACTCTGAAATGTATCGTTGCGTTGGATTGGTTCATTGTCTCCGCTTTCCAGCCCGCAGATTTACAGGATATACAGACGAGGCTCCTGTATAAATGAGGTACGGTTTTGATATTTGTAAAGAAGTTGCCGGGATGGCTGCTCCCATAAGCCTCATGACATCCATCGCACGTGGTTTTCCGCGCAGAATGCTGTACTGCCGGGAATTGCGGGTCGCTGCTGTTATGGCATGAGAGGCACCACTGGTTTAATGTCGTAAAGTTACTGGTATTGTGTTCTGGTACCTGCTTGCCGTCTTTTCCAAGGACGATCGCATGACCGCCGGTTGAGACCGCATCAAAGATATCCCTGTGGCAGTCCCTGCACTGGACGCTATCTTTCAGGTTGTGGTTACCTCCTTGTCTCAGGGCATTATAGGTAAGGTTGAGCATGCCTATTGTTGTAAAATTAGAGACAGTCCAGCTGCCATCATCGTTCTTCTTGATATCATAATCGATGTACTCAGCCCTGGAATAGTTCACGATGATATTATAGGTCGTATGGCAGGCTATGCAGCCTTCAGAGCCGAGATATGCAAAGTCCGGGTGTGCCTCATGTGTATCGTTCAATAAGACCTCATGGCAATCCCGGCAGGCAGGTTTTGTATTGGTATGGTTGGTCGTGGATTTGCGGTGGCAGAAAGTGCAGGAATAAGAGGAATGTATTGCTGAGGAAGATAGCTGGCTTTTGATATCCCCGTGGCACTTTGTGCATTTGTCCTGTACTGTCTGGTAGAGCTTATGTTCCCCGCCGATGAAAGAAACTGTCTGGCTCAGGGTGGTTATTGCAATTGCCATTATTGTTATTATGTATATTTTTTTGTTCATCTCTTACCTGCCATGGACATTAATAACGCAGCAAGGGCTATTATTGTTAACACATATCCCCATGTCCGTATCGCCAGAAACATATTCTGCAAGAAAGTAAACTTATCTCCGTATTTATAGAGCCCGCCCTCCCGTGAGAAATCCAGTATAAAATAAGAACCGACCCCCTTGATTACAATAGGCTGGTTTTTTATGACTACAGCTTTTGCGATAATATCTTTTTTTCTGGTCCCATAATCATCCGCGGACGGGAGATTATCTCCTCTGGTGGATACAAAATCATCCCGAACGCCAACGACCCTGTGGGTTATTGGGTTTGTAACATCGGCTGCTTTGAACGTGACTATATCCCCAACATACGGTTCTTTGGATATTGTCTGGGACAGCACAAGATCCCCCCTTGCAAACACAGGCTTCATTGAATCCGATATAACAACCTGGAACATAATAAACTTGAGACTGAAACCCAGGATAAGGATCACTAGAACGGTTAAAAGAATTGAATCATTCTTCCGTGTATCCTTCCGTAGCTCAGCACGTTTGTACCTGGTTTTCATGAACCAGCCTGAAAGAAGTCTCATTATTATTGTGTTCTCTGTTTTGTAAAGGTAGAAAACAAACAGTAATAATATAAAAACTCCTGAGACTAACATTGGCATTGTAAAGTCCACTTCTTTCATTATAGATCAGTGCTTCTGTTCTTTATCTTTATGTTTTTTGATACGCTGTATCTTACTGGTAAGATACTTTCTCATATTAGATAGATTATTTTTTTTTGGTTCATCTGCAGTTACTTTAGAGGGGAGTACAGCCTCTGCAGGAATAGTGTCCTCAAATAACCGACTTCTTAAGTAGTAGAGTGTCATGCCGAATACCAGGAATACAAATACTGCAGATACCTTAAGGGGGTTTTCTTTAAGCCGCTCTATGATTGGATTCGCCTGGGACGGTGCCTCCTCAGATTCTTGCACAAATACGTTCCTAAATAGCTGGGGCGCATCGGATACTGTAATCTTATTTATGCCCATGTTTTTAAGGACGATCTGTGTTTCAATTGTTTTTTCTTCAAGGAACTGGAGCTCTACTTCAGTAGAGCCTACAGGCATTCTGTTGGAGTAGACTGTAATGGTCTTATTTCCCATCTTGCCATTGTTGATCACCGAGATAGATACGGTTATATTGCTGTTTATAGCCGCGAACTCTTTATTAACATTCATCCCTGTAATCTCGATCTTTGGAGTATCCAGTCTGGTAGTCTCAGACTCGTTCTTTATAGAGAATGCCAGCTCTGCATTCCTGAATTTAACATCCGGGGTGTCGGCGCCAAAACTCAATTTGAATGTACCGATTTTACCCGCCTTGGCATCGAAGATAACTGTAGAAGTATTCAGTCCTTTAACAGTAACATCCTGGGCTGATACCACGCTGTTATTCACCAGCATAGCCAGTTTGAAAGTACCTTCATCGAGGTAGTTGTTATCTACCTTTACTTCGATCTTGAGCCTCTCGCCCATTATCCGTTCTGTGCTGTTATCCATGAAACGTACATCGTGCAGAAGGAAGCGGTCAGGCGGATATAGCGATACCGATTTACTTATCTGGAAATTGATAACTGCCTGCGCGACTGGATCACCCAGGTCTTTCAGAATGCCCATATCCTCAGCGTTGGCACCTGTTTCATAGAATGCCTTATACTTATCCGGATCCGTGGCTATGCCAAAAGGGTCCTTTTTTATTTCCTCCCATGCCTCCCTGTCTATTCTATCATAAACTACTATCTTAACCTTGTATGTACCCTCTATCCAGTCAGATCTTGGATGAAGGGTATAATAGACAACATTAGGCTCATAGCTGCGCTGAAAGGAACTCATCTTTTCCACTGCTACAACATTATCGTAAGGGTCATAGACGACGTATACGAAACTCACAGCAGACAGACGGTTGAAAGACATATTGCCGGCGTAAGAGTAGATTATGATGTTAGCCCTCGGGTCAGGGGGATATGTATTAGACCAGTGTTTTGTGTAATTATCAATACCGGCAACCTTTGTTGCAAAATCAAATTTGAAATCGCCTGCTGCCGATACTGTCCTGGCTGAGAGAGCAATTATGAGGATAGACAGAACGAAAAGAGCGAAGTTTTGCCTTGACATTTTAGATCACCGTGATATTGGATATAGCAAATACGTCACCCGACTGGTTGCCGAATGTCACGACCCTTCCCTGATAAGCAGTCCGGGTTCCGTTGATCGTTATATTGTGCCCATCAGATACTGTTTCTATACTTATCGCTGCAGGACGCGTCCAGTTTATTGAGACTGCTATAGCGGTATGACAGGCAATACAATTATCGCTGGTGTTCTGTTCCATACCGTATGTGATAAAAGCCTCATGAACCGTATCGGGCGTACTGATCAGGAATTCAGAATGACAATCTGCACACTGTACGATAGATGCGGCATGGGATAACGTGCCCGGGGTGACTACTCTGGAGCCTGAATCGGTGAGGTTATCTGAGCCGTACGGCTCAGGATTTACATTAATTTTCCTTGGATCAAGCATCTGGTACTGTGTAGAAGGATCTGTATCTTTCGGCGCACCATTATAATATGTGGCTGTCCTGTTTGCATATGCATAATTGTATAATACGCCGGTTTCACCGGGGGTCATATTACCGGTGTATTGATTATTTGCATCGCGGAGCTGCACCTGGTCGTTCCCGGCATCAGCCCACTGATCTATTGTAGTTTCACCGGGTATCGATTTCGGAAAATTTCCACTCTGAAAATTCCTTATCGTGGTTGCGAGCACCCTGTACCGTATGTTCGTTGTAATCAAAGGTGTAACGTTTATGTACACTATCCTCTCATAAGCATCATCACCGCTTGCGTACTGCACACCTTTCTGTACTCGATGGCAGTCTGAACAGGTGAAGTTACTGTGGATATAACCGGTATGCACCTCCACCTGTATGTCTCCGTGGCATTTCTGGCATGGTATCTGGGAACCTATCGCATCTATATTGTAGAAACTGTGCTGTCCACTGAAAAGGGACAGGGTATTCGGGATGTACCATAAGGAAATCCCGATCAGGGCGAACAGTACCCAGAATATTTTCATTATTCCCAGATCCAGAAAGCTGTTGTCTTGTAGGCAATAGCCCCTGTATAACTGATGATACGGATGGGCATTATAAGCACATCACCCTGTTGCGGTTCATTGCCATCCCTGAAGTATAACTTTAAAGTATAAGTGCCTTCGTCCCAGTTATAATGCTCCGATGCCCAGAAGCTTGCAGGAGCCGCAGCTAACTTATTGACACGGGCATTGACCTGTATTTCAGGGAACTTGGGCTCAGTATCTGCTCTCTTATAAAAGAACGGCACGGTGGATTGCTCAAACGTGGCGTTGATAATCATCGGGTCGCCTGTACTCGTTATGTTCGTGGTGACCTTCATTATGAGAGCGGGTTTCGTCAGTCCGATATCTTTAGCATGTTGATACACATAGTACCCTGATACCGAAAGTACCAGCAGTAATACTATCGATATTTTAGCTAATCTAATTGTTCTATCCTTATCCATTTTTTAATCACCTTCTATCCTTATCCTTGTATCATCTTATTCCTAAGAGTGCGTTAAATAGGTTTCTTATGAAATTAAATATAGTAAACCCTTCTAATCTATCTTTCTCCCTGGATTCGTTTAGTGGGTTCCCCTCTTTATTAAAAACTTTGCCTTCCGCCCACGAGCCATGGCATATGGGGCATGCTTTATTGATATTTTTGGCATGGATCCCATGGATCTTGACTCCGTGACATGACACGCACTTGAACCCATCATGTTTTATTTTTATTACTGTAAAATTATCTTCGGTGTGGCATGTTGTACAATTCACTGCCCTGTGACCGTTATGAAAAATCTCCCGTTCAGTACCATTGACTATTGTCTGCCCTATATGGCATGTTCTACAGATGTTTGGGTTGTGTTCTTTCTCCAGTCTGGGTACGTCAAGGTAATATTTATGACAGTTTCCGCATTCACCGTCGCCAAAACCGACATCAAGGGTCTCCCCGTGGCATCCGAAACACGGAATTGGTCTGTGCGCATAATCCATGGGTACGGCGTTTGCGTATCCTACGATCAGTATGAAGCATATTAAAAAATACAGGAACACTGTTTTTCTAAAGTTTTTTATTGTTCGGCTCAATACGAAATATATCTGAAGCCAGAAGTATAAATAATTAACCATTCAATCGCAAAAATTTATAATGATTTTATATGTAGAAAAAAGAAAAAAGAGAAATGGGATATACCCATTTCATTTAGCTCTCTAGCGCAGCCTGGCTGTCGTTCGCCTCGTCGGTCAGGCCAACAATCTGGGCACCATCTCCGTTTATATACATGGTTGGCATGGCTTCGGATCCAGCCGGCCATGAGAAGGACTTATCACCTGTTGCCCATGTCTCGCCGCTCTGGTTACCGAATGCCCGGACTTGGACAGTGCCCTCGGCTTTATAGTTACCCATATTCCATGAGCCTGTATCGAGTCCAGTTGCATCGAATGTCAGCTTGTATCTCTTCGTGAAGTTGATGTCAACTGCTACGTGTGTATGGCAGCCGACGCATGCAGCGTTCGATGTATTATACTGGTACCTCAAGATATTGTAGGCGCTGGTATTAGCCTTAGTAAATTCATTGTGGGCTTCTGCATTACCTGTATCCTCTGGATTATCAGTGAGACCGAATCCACCTGCTGCGAGTTCAGTCCATCTTGCACCTGGAGCGATCGGAGTGCCGCCGTAGTGGCAGTTTCCGCATTCATTCGATCCGTTCTCTGCTATCCTGGTATAGTGCCCGTAAGGCTCTGACCCTCTGTGGCATTCCATACAGGAAACCAGTGAAGCTGCATGGTATTCAGTACCCGGGTTAACAGCTTTGGAGCCTGCATTAAGCAGATTTGCCTGTGCATTCCTTCCGCTGCCTGTGAAGCCCTGTACTGCGCTAAGGTTTAACCCTCCATATCTTGTATTTGGATTTGTATCAACTGGGTCTCCGGTAGATCTATTGAATGCTGGCTGCAATCTTTCGGCGTAGAGAGTATACGTCGGAACTGAAGCGTTAGCAGCACTTATTACGCCATTCAATTCAAGAGTTTTTCCCGCTATAGTCGTACCCCATGTCGTTGTACCGCCAGCGACAGGATACGGGAAGACATCTGAGCCGTTGATAACTGTCGGATATTTCTCGGCTTCAAAGTCATATACGGATACTGCCATATATCTGTATGAGCCGCCTCCTGAATATACTATGGTAGCATAAGCATTGTCACCGCTTGCGTAACCGGGCTCAGCTCTGTGACAGTACTCGCACTTAAAGTTATAGTGGGGTCCGTTCGAATCCGGCTTATCCTGTACATTAGTTATCTGGTTGCTCTGAAGTTCAGCTTTAACGTCACCGTGGCACTTAAGGCACGGGATCTGGTTGCCTGTTGAATCTATGTTGTAGAAGGAATGCTGCCCTGCGAATAACGCCATAGTTGATGGCAGAGCGAAAACACCTACTCCAACAAGTGCAATCAAGGCTAAAGCAAATTTGCTATTCATGTTTCTTATTCACCTCTATTCTATCCTATTCCTACCCATTCGTCCCCAATTTGGGGTAAATTTGGGTATAATTTAGTAATAGTCGGGGTTGGTATATATATTTATCGTTTTCATTTTATAATTATGCTCATGATGAGTATCATACAATAAAAACAGATATCGTCTTACATATTTTTGAACCTCCAGCACAGTTTGATGAATTTTAAGATCTCATCAAAACCCAGTTTGGATCTGCCGATTTTTCTATTAATGAAAGTTATTAGAATTTCAGTAACAGTTATTCCCGGCGATTTAGCCAGAACTTCAAGAATTAAGAAATAGTTCCCCTTCGACATGCTGAACCCATCAAGTATCGCACTTCCCAGTCCGAGCTTGCCTGCCCGCACAAGCAAATTGCGTTACCGATGAATTGTTAGTATGCGGCATTATCCAATCATTCTTTGTGATACTTATACCCATTGCATTATATTTACTGCAAAATTCATAAGGTGCGCAATGATTTGACAGAACGAATGAGTCTAATATAAAACCAGCAGGTATAAATAGTATGACTAATTTAACACATTAATCAGTCGGTGATTATATGGATAGGAGTACTAACTTAGGTTACATATTCTTGATGGTTACGTCAGATAAACAGAAACTTCCTGCTCGCATTATAACGGGCGCAACGGTATTATTTTTGATTTTCGCAGGTTCGCCTTTTTTTAACATTAATATGAGCGGGGTAAACGCCGAAACCAATCCTTACTTTTCTCCCGAAATTTCCAATCTTGCAAATTCAGGGCCTACCTCCAGCGGTTCTTTTATTTTCTGGGATACCAATATATCCAGCAATAACAGGATTTATTATGGTCTGAATGAAGCAGATGTCAATAACCTTGTAAATGGAAGCTGGAGTACCTGGAGTAACGATACGTTTAATGTCAGCATCAGGCTCTCAGGTCTAATGGCGAATACCACCTACTATTATAAGCCTGAAAGCTGGTATCTCGACATTGCCAATGATTCAGTGCCCGCCAGCGCTTTAGTAACCCTTAAACCGGGAATCTGGACTAGCCCCTCGGAATATATGGTCAGTCCGCCCGGATGGATGAGTTCCCCTGTAAATTTCCGCACAGTTAACATATCTGCGGCAATCCTGAATGGTAACGGTCGCTATGTTACCGGGCTATCTCTGGAGGCGGTCATCTATAACAGCACAGGTGGTGAAATAGGAAGGACAAACCTGAACGGGGCAGGTCCCTATGGAGGGAACTTCACTTTACCAGATTATTTAGATGAAGGGGGATATGTAGTAAGGATCACTGGCTATTCCAATATCTCAGGAGAGTTCAGTGTTCTCAGATGGGGCTGTGCTAACTGTCACGTTGCAGGAGGAGGCAATTATCCCTCCACATTTGATCAAGCGACGGTCCATCCAAAGCACTTCGATACCACACAGATAAATGTGGAACATCCTGATGAGGGTAATTTTGTTACCTCAACATCTCAGTGCGGGACCTGCCATGCTGCTCGCTATCCAACCTGGGTAATGCACCCTACGTCAGGGGCATGTACCGATTGCCACAGGACTCCATCAGGTGGAAATGCGGCTCTTATCTGCGAGAACTGCCACGGCGATAGAACAACAACAGAAAGTGTCCTGGCTCCGCGCTATGGTCAGGATAGGCACTACTCGGTCAGGACATGCAATGATTGCCATGGTACCTTAACATCTCTAAACACTAAACCGAGCTGTACTACCTGCCATCCAAGACCTGGATCAATACTTAACAATACTACCATCCCCGATTCTATTGAGAATACATCTCACTCTATCAGCCAGACCGTTTCCTGCGGACTGTGCCATAACCGCGAGCACGATGTGAAGTCCCTCCAGACCCTTGACGTAACTGTATGTAGGACCTGCCATCCAGCCATAAACCATGATGGAGGAAACCAGTGCACTAACTGCCACGGAGGCGACCCGCATCAAATAACGTTCGCCGGCGGTGACACATGCATCGAATGCCACGGAACCAACTACACTGGCGAGAACCCGATGGCAAGGACGACGCTGGTTGATGTATATGCATTTAACGAATCCATTCACAGGGACATCAACGCTTCAATGCCCCGCGGAAGCCTTACCAACGATGATTGCTGGATGTGCCATTACCAGAGGGATATGAACCGCCAGAACATAAGGAAGTGCGGTGACTGCCACAGGAAGCCGAGCCAGTGGCATGGTAATGCGAATGTTACCACCGACTGGTCAAAGATCTGGTAAAGTGATACACAGGAAAAACGAGTTAAAGCCGTATGTATGCGAAAAACGTTAAACCAGGATATCTTGCCATAGCTGGTGTTATATTTTTTTTATTATTTTCCGGTACTGCGCTTGCTCAGGAAAGCAATATCATAATAAGCACGAACAGGTTTGTGATACTGGACGACCCGAGCGGATGGGTAAATGGTTGGAGCGGTAACTCAGGGGTTGGTAACCAATGGTCAGGAGAAAGCACTACGATCCGATGGTATGTTTTACTGTTAAACTCTTCAAGAGGGGGATCTGAAAGTATAACAGTGACCAGCACCATTATATTTCCAAATGGGACCGTCGCGGTCACAAAAACCAATACAACCAATAGCCTGGGTATCGCAGAATTTAACCAGAACATGGACAACTGGTTACAATCCAATGGCAGTGTCAGTGAAGGAATATATACAATAAACTCCAGCGCAACTGTGAATAATACATCTGTTGCTGCGGGGTATAAATTCGTATATGATGAATGGGGATGCGGCTCAAGCGGCACCGGCTGTCACAACTCTCAGTACTGGCAGAGCAGCGCTGAGAAAGGCCCTCAGAATGCAAATAAGTGGGCATCCGGGAGTACTCAAAACTCTCCTTACCTGCACGCATGGGATAATTTCCATACCAGCAGCGGTCACGGGAGTAAAGGCAATATGGTGAGCGGAGAATGCCTTACCTGCCATCGTGGCTATGACGGAGCAAACCGTCTTCATATCAGCAGGGTTACCACAACACCCCAGTACTCAGCAGGTATACATTACGGCAAGACAGGCGCAGCATGCACAAACTGCCATACTACTTTTAACAGCGGTAATATGCCAATCAAGCAGTGCTATGACTGCCACCCAAAGAAGAATAATAACCTCACAGTAAAGAATTTCACGCAGACAGCCACAAGCGGCTTCTCCTACCGACCATTAACAAGTCCAAATATAAAGGCACACAGCTCAGATCAGAATATTCCGTGCATACTGTGCCACAGCGGCATGCATAACGCCTCCATGCCATATAACATTACAGGGACTTCGAATACATACACCGATTATCAACAATGCACTTTTTGTCATAATGCATATAACAGACATAACGATAGTGTGAGCTGCACTGTATGTCACTCACAGGATGCACATGCTATTAAGGTACTTGCCCAGAACGCCACTTATGTGACAGGGAGAGCCAATCCTGTAAGAGGCAACTGTACGAACTGCCACCAGAACCCGGCATTTCAGGGTAATCTGGAATCCCAGCCAAAGGCTGGCAATTACTCAGGCAGAAATCCGCCCTTGGTTCCAGCGCCTCTTAACCACAGTATAAATTCGTACTCAGGGGCACTGTGGAATGGGGCGCAACCTGCCTACTGGGACAATACCAGCCAGCTAAATGCATGTAACTACTGCCATGGGTCAGTGCTCCATAACTCTTCTGCGCTTGGCAATATCAACAAAATCAAAGGTACAAATAATCTGAACCAGAGCCTTGAAGGGAGTTCCTGGTGTGCAAACTGTCATTATAAGAATGCACCTGATTATGCAGGGAACCAGCTCGTTCCACAGCCGCCAGAGATGCTGAACCTGAATGGGCTTGTGCCTGCAACTGCCAGCGATGGAACACTCTTCTTTAACCACAGCGGACTTTCGAATTTCAACGACTCCAACTGTAAGGGCTGCCATGGAAGCGCATTATCAGGATATTCGGAAACCTCACTTAACCTCTCGCACAGCGTAAGCGAAGGAGGAGGAGATAACTGTATTGACTGCCATGGCACAAATTACATAGGAGCATCGCCGTCGGTTACTCAGACATTCGTCAATATCTCAGCGTTCAACGAGTCCATCCACCAGGACATTAACAATACTCAACCAGCTACCCTGGATAATCTTGACTGCTGGTCGTGCCATTACAATAAGGACATGGACAGACTGAACGTAAAGAAATGCGGCGACTGCCACAGGAAACCGAGCCAGTGGCACGGTAATGCTGATATTACAACCAATTTATCTGAACTCTGGTAAAACAGGATAGAAATGATCAATTTCGATAAGTATATATGAAAAAATTGAATGAAAGAAGAATATAACTCATTGATTATCAAAACGGTTGGATTCCCATGTATTTTAAAAAAAATGTAATGATCGCTGCATTAGTAAACATCTTCCTTGCCAGTTCAGTGCTAGGATCAATTCCCGCCTGGGATATGACTTTTGGAAGAGCGGATGATGAATCTGCTGGCTCGGTACAGCAGACCTCAGACGGCGGGTATATATTTGCAGGGACCACGTCTACTTACGGCTGGGGTGAACGCGATGCATGGATGGTCAAAACCGATTATAAAGGAACACGACTTTGGGATACGGCATTCGGAGGAAAATATTACGATGCGGCAACCTCAGTGCAGCAGACCTCAGACGGCGGGTATATTGTTGCAGGAACGACGTTCACTTACGGTGCAGGTGGCTCTGATGCATGGCTGATCAAAACTGATGCTAATGGAAATAAAGTCTGGGACAGAACATTCGGAGGAGCTGGTAACGAATCAGCCTCTTCGGTGCAGCAGACCCCGGACGGCGGGTATGTTATTGCAGGGACGACGTTCACTTACGGCGCCGGAGGCTCCGATGCATGGCTGCTCAAAACGGATTATAAAGGATCCAGGCTGTGGGACAGAACATTCGGAGGAGCTGGTAACGAATCAGCCTCTTCGGTGCAACAGACCCCGGATGGTGGGTATGTTATTGCAGGGACGACGTCCACTTACGGCGCCGGAGGCTCCGATGCATGGCTTATCAAAACGGATTCCAATGGGGCAAGGCTATGGGATAAAACCTTCGGAGGACCTGGTAATGAGTCTGCTTCTTCGGTGCAACGAACCTCAGACGGCGGGTATGTTACCGCAGGGACTACGTTCACTTACGGTGCCGGAGGCTCCGATGCCTGGCTTATCAAAACTGATGCTAACGGAACCAGATTCTGGGACAGAACATTCGGAGGAGCAGACAATGACTCAGCCTCTTCGGTGCAGCAAACCTCAGACGGCGGGTATGTTATCGCTGGAACCACGTTTACTTACGGCGCCGGAGGTTCCGATGTCTGGCTTATCAAAACTGATCACAGGGGAAATAGGTTGTGGGATAAAACTTTTGGGGGAACAGATAATGAATCTGCAGCCCTGGTGAAGCAATCCAAAGAGGGCGGTTATGTGATTGCAGGAACTACATCTTCCTACGGCGCAGGAGGAACTGATGCCTGGCTCCTCTATGTTCTGGATGAAACATCAACAACCGCTCCATCAGCCGCGGCTAATAAATCTACCCCAGGATTTGATATAATAACAACTACGATGGGATTATTAGCTGCAATATGCATGCTCGATAGATTAAAACCCCGGACAAAACAGTGACCATATGGTAATGATGATAACACTCATTATAATATTTTATCAACGATAAATATATATACCCGTGAGCTATGTAATGTACCTAAGGATAGGATAAAAACGTCGCGATACGTAAAAGAAAAAATTACGTAAAGGACAAAGGAGGATGTGCTTAGATGAAAAAAGACCTGATGTCTTTAAAAACAACTACCGGGTGGGGTTCTATTTTATTAATACCCGGAATACCGGAAGATAAGGAAAAGATGCCTGCAAGATTGTTAACCGCTTTAACAGTATTGTTTCTTATCTTCGCAGGTTCACCACTTGCGAACTTAAACACTAATATGGTAAATGCAGAAACAAATCCTTATGCCCAAACTGGATCAATCATCGTCAATACAAATAATACCGCTGCTAACTTCACACTCATAGGCCCCACTACGTATGCAGGAAACGGAACAGCGTGGAGCCAGTCTGACGCTCCAGAGGGCACATATAACATAACCTTTGATCCGATCCCGGGGTACGACACGCCTGCAAACGATACCCAGACACTTGTAAGTGGAGGCACTATCACCTTTACAGGACTGTATAATCTCTCTGTTGGGACTATTACTGTAACTACCGATAACACCGCAGCAACTTTCAATATCACAGGTCCGGCTACGTATTCAGGAAGCGGAACAACATGGAGCCGATCCGAAGCTCCAATTGGTACATACACCATAACCTTTGATCCGATCCCTGGGTACGATACGCCTGCAAGCGATACCCGGACACTTGTAAGTGGAGGAGCAGTCGATTTCACAGGGCTATATATTAAGACCATCTACACCTTGACATTACAGGCATCAGCAGATTCTCATATTAGTGAGTGGAATCAAAACGCCAGGTATGGCAATGAAACAACGATGGGGGTCAGGAGCTTTTTCCAGGGCACGAATAAAAATGGGCGTTCTCTTATAAAGTTTAATACCTTACCCATACCTGCTGGTTCGACTATAATTTCTGCAACTTTGAGGTTGAATGCCAGCAATGTACCGACTGCCTTACGGAATTATAAAATCAATAGAGTGGAACAATCCTGGGATGAGTCAAATGTAACTTGGAACAATAGACCATCAACTGCATCAAGTGCAACTTCATTTGCCAGTACCCCGTCATTACCAGGCATGATGAGCTGGATCGTAACTCCAGATACACAAGATTGGGTCAATGGCAGTCCAAACTATGGATGGCAAATATCAGATCAGTCTGAAGACTCATCGACCCAGTATACTACAATGTTCTATACCAAGGAGTATTCAGATACAAGCCTTATGCCTGCGCTGGTGGTTCAATATACCACTGTATAAAATGAATTGATTCTCCATACCTTAAAAGGTATGGATTTTTTTAATTTTAAATTTCAAAGTTTCTACTGTATTTTTATACTATAATAAGACTTCTACTGCTAAAGACAACATTGACTCACAATCATGACAAGCGCCTCAAATAAAGATCAACTTCCGGTAAGCGTCGGTGTCTGCGTCTATAATGAAGAAAAAAACCTGGTCAAGCTTCTGCATTCCCTTCTCGCTCAGAAGACAAATATCACGGAAATCAGGGAAATAATGATTGTATCCTCGGGTTCTACCGACAGGACAGATGCAATAGCTTTTGATTTCATTAAAAGGTACGGCAATATTAAGCTATTGACCCAGGAGAAGCGTGAAGGTAAATCTTCGGCTCTTAATCTTTTCTTTGAGAATGCAACCCAGGATATTTTAGTGTCTGTGAATGGAGATATCCTGCTTCAGGAGGACACGATTGAAAAGCTTGTACTACCTTTTTGTGATCCGCAAGTGGGTATGACGGGAGGTCATCCCATACCTGTGAATGATAAAAACCATTTCCTTGGCTTCACGGTACATCTGCTCTGGAATCTCCACCATCTCATCTCTTTAAAAAATCCTAAACTTGGTGAGCTCATCGCTCTACGAAACATGGTCAGGATTCCGGACAGCATTGCTTTTGATGAAGCCTGGCTGGAAGCATCTATTAAAAGCAGGGGTCTTAAACTGATTTATGTCCCTGACGCGGTATTATTCAACAAAGGTCCTGATACAGTATCAGATTTCCTGAAACAGCGAAGGAGGAATTTTGCAGGCAACCTGTACGTTACAAGAAAAACCGGGCATAAACTTTCCACCATGAATTCGCTTAATATTTTGATCCTGACATTGAAAGGACTTAAATTAAATAGCAAGGTAATAGTGTATACATTCGGCGCCGTTCTCCTGGAAATGCTGGGCAGAGCCCTGGGTTTCTATGATTTCTATCTTAAAAAAAGAAACCCGATTATATGGGAAGTTATAAAAACCACCAAGGAGATGTAAAAGCAGTACAGTTAATCATCAGGCATGGTTTTAGAAACAGACGCCCTGAATACAGGAACAGAACCGGTATTATCTTTTTTCCATATCAGAAATTGTTGCTGTATTCCGGCCTTTTTACTATCAGTGTCTGAATACATTGATCCAGGGACATCAAATTCAGCGCGGATTATATTATTTGTATTTTTAAGTTTCATTTCTCCGATACTTATATTCATGTTATCCCTGACCGTATCAAAAATCAGGGTATCAAAGCCAACATCCTGTAATGTAACTTCTAACTTTGAATTATAGCCGGGCTCAGGAATCGTTAAGACCATGCCGCCATATCCGGGGTCATGGATGAGCCTTGATTTGTTTTGCGCCTGGCTCCATGCTTTCCCGTATATCCATCCGTTATTACTTTTAGTCCAGTTGTCCGCAGGCTCGCCTATGAATATTGTTGGTTTTTCATTCCTGGTAAATGTGTTATTTGTATGTCGTTTGAATACATAGGAGGATATATTATATCGGTCTGTAAACTTCTCCCTGTATTCATAATAATTTGCCAGATACTCATTTAAAAAACCATCTGTATACCAGGAAAAGGATATGCTTGCTGTGTAAAGCACATCTTCAGGATCAATTTTTGTGTACTTATCCACCAGTACTATGTAGGTAGCATTTTGCTCGCTCCCGGCATCCAGGGGGTATGTTCCCAGTGCATTATTCTTATACCCCAACCAGTATAGATAAATGTTTTCAGGTGAACCTCCCATGTAGAACGCGCCCTTGATGCCGCTATAAGCTTCAAGAACAGGATAGTGGGCATTCGTAATGAAAAATTCCCCCCCGGCGCGGAGATCTTTATTGTCTGTAATATAATAAGGCGTGTTATTGTTTGAAATATATTTTCCTACGTCTTTTAACGAATCTATATACCACCAGTCGTCTACGAGGGTGGCTGAATAAACAGTGCCATTAACCACGCTGCTGTAATCAAAAGACAATCCTGCCACCAGAAATATCGTAATTACCGCGGCTATCCCGGTTTGATAGCTTCTTATTCTATAGATTATTTTATCCATGGAATAACCGAAAAATATGCATATTGACGGCGTCAGTATCAAAAGGTAGCGAGCGAAATACGTCCCTGAGAAAACAGTAAAGATAACTATGTTTAACAGGAAAGCCAGCACATAGAAGGCGCTCAACCGGTGATGCTCATGAAGAGCTTTTTCGGTTAAGTACCCAAGACCTAACATGGAGATAACAAAAGATATGAACCCTATATGGGTACTTACGGTTATCAGCGCCCAGTTAAAAGCGATTTTCTGTCCCACGCTCCACCCGTAAGACGTATTGAGGATGGTCCACGGGAAATAGATGCTCTGTCCCAGTATCAGTGATATCAATATTATTACAGCGGTGTAGGGTGCTGTAAATTGCACTATCTCCAGGGGATTTTTAGTTCTTTTTATCATCAAATGGATAATAGTTATCAACAGGAATACGCCAGCGTATATCTTGGTAAACGTTGCAAGACCAAACATTACTCCTGCTGTTTGCAGCAGGTATGATTTCCCGGACGACATGTACTTTGAGTAAAAGTAAATACCCGCTGTTATGAAAAGGACTGTAAGCATGTCCAGCGTTGCAAACCTTGAATATGCTATAAAGTAAGGGTTAAAAGCAAAAATTAGCGAGGCAATAATACCTGTAGATGGACTGTATTCCGACCCCAGTTTATAAATAAAATAGGTGACTGCCACAGATATTAATACAGTTACAACCCGGAAAAAAGCCTCGTCGTTCATGAAATAAAAATACTTATAGAGGAATGACATGAGCATAAAATAAACAGGAGGGTGGGCTGTCCCAAGCATTCTCATGCTCTGCCATTCGTACCCGTTCGCTACGATATCCTTTACGATTTTCACGTAAATGGCTTCATCAAAAACAAACGCATGTTCGTCTATTCTGATAATGCGCACTAAAAAAGCCGATACCAGCACTATTAAAACAATGATTTCCGGTATCTTTGAAGATTTACCTGAATGCTCTCTATTTCTTATACGCCTTTGATTTCTTGATTGCATCCAATATCTCTATTATACGTACAGATTCTTTAAGCTTATCAAAATTATTTAGCCCTTCTTTTATATGATTTATGAAAGTTGTATCCTGCTCCAGGTATGACCTGTTTAAAGCCCACATGGGATTTCTTAAGTCAGTATTCTCAGGATAAATGGTATGGGTACCTTTTCCAGCCCTGTATTCATTTATCTTTCCGCTATAAATGGTAGGAGTAAGAATGCCCCTGTCCCCTACAACCCTGAGGGTCTTGAGCATCTCGGTATGGAGATACTCAGATAGAGGTGCCCACAGTGCCTGGAGGTGACCGATAACCCCGTTCTCAAACCTGATGGAGATATCCGCTATATTCTCAACAGGCAGGTCATCATAAGTGCCGCTAAACCCGTACGCCTCCTCGATGCTGCTGTCAGCAAGCCATGAGCTTATGTCGATAAGATGGCATAAACCGTCCATGAGCACTCCGCCCCCTTTCTTCGGGTCTAAATAAAAGGATTTGTTCTCCCGCAAATAAGCCACTTCAGCCAGGTAATACCCGTTTATTGTAATAATCCTGCCGATATGCCCTTTTTTCAACAATTTTTTTGCCAATTTCAACTGCGGCATGTACCTCAGGTTATAGCCGGTTTCAACGACAAGACCGGCGTCCCCGGCTGTTTTTTCGATACTTAGCGCCTCATCTGCCGTCATGCACAGCGGCTTTTCCACAAATATGTGTTTTCCGTGGTTCAGGCAGCCCATTACCAGGGCATAATGCGTATGTGGGGGTGTCAGTATGAACACGGCATCCACGAAGCCAAGAAGTTCCCTGTAGTCCGGGAACCTCCTCTTCCCTTCAATGCCGAACCGCTCACCGATGTTCTCCAGCGCTTTCGCATCGGTATCAGAGATGAAAACCGCCTTTATGTCCGGGTTCTTGACCAGGATTGGCAGATGTACGCTCTTTGCTATGTTACCGCAGCCGATAATTCCTATATTGAGTTTCATTTCTCACCTATATGTCGATTTTAGTCGTTCTCCTGAGTAATACTGTGAAAGCATCACGGTATGATATCTTCTGCTTCAGCACTTCCATATCAACAGCTCCGAGGGCATCGCCCGCAAATGCAATGGAGTTCCCCAGCATCTCAAGACGCTTCCCGATGGATGCGATATAAAAACCAAACCTTGTAGTGGTGTAAGGCAGACGAGCCGTTATCTTATACGGATCAGGATTATCGAGCAGCCCTGCCTCGCCGGTTAAATGTATATCCCTTTTACCAAGGACCTTCTGCGCCAGCTCAAGATGAGACACTTTCTTTATTCCCATATAGGCTGAAGCTACAAGGTCTGTAGCTATAATATCATTTCCCGCGATGAAAACATTATCCTGTCTGGGCAGCCCGTCTACAGGACCTCTCCCTTCCAAGCCCATGTTTCCCTCGATTATGGTAAGATGCGGTCTGTAGAACTGCACCAGGTCTACAAGGATGCTGTCAAGGAATGGATGAAGGCTTTCCTTATCTTTCCTTGTGATCATGCCAAAGAGGTTTTTGGTCCCAAGGCTTACTTTTGTAAATACATGTGTTTTTAATCTTGCCATGTTTATCAGGCACTCACTCTCGTACAGAGTAAGGGGTACGTTAAGCATGCCTATTATCCTGCCGTTCACGTCCACTTTCACAGCATCGTCCTTTGATAGGTTTACAACCGCAGCACCTTCAAGTTCCGTGTATCCGAGCCTCTTAAAAGCGATGTCCGCGCGCAGGGCGGTGGCGTCGGATTCTACGACCTTTATCCTGGCATCAGGATTGATCTTGAGTATGCAATCTACTATCTTTTTTACAGATTCTACGTTCGTTGTTATCGGACAGGATGCGATGGTGCAGAGATTTACCTTGATGACGTAATTATCAACTTTAGGAATATTTTTAAAAACTGCTGCAAGCACTTCTTCCGAGTTTCTCCCGATGGTTACTGATGAGTTCATATGTTGCCATTCCTTATCCAGATAAGAACCGGTATACCTGTAAGTACTAACAGGACTATCCCGGCGTTAATAAGGGTAATCCTAACGCCCAGCAGCGAGTTCAGGAAAAAGATGCTTAATGTCGAAAGGGATATCGACAGGGCGATCGACAAAGCCGCAAGCTCCAGGATGTCCTTTTTCTCTTTCTTAAAGAGCAAAAGGCACCATGCCGTGCCGGGAACCAGGACCAGGAAAATGCCGCCCAAGACAGCCTGCAGTATCTCTATCATCTTACCTCGTAGATAAACGTCTTGTTCTCACCGTGTACCAGTTTCAAGGAACTCATACTGATTTCTTCCTTGCTGTATATATAATCGGGTTTTAGTTCTGCCAGTATTTTTTCTCTTGTCCCGGTATTCCCTCTGAAAAAGTCCAGGCTCTTATTAACACTATCTTCACTTGATCCCAGCCTTCCCCGTATCAGGGATACTACGTTCCTGTCTGCGATTACCCCGATAGCCGCTGATGCTCTCGGCATCGCCAGGATAACAGCATCCGGCGGAGTATTATCTTTTAACCATAAGATGGGCTCATATTCCCCGGGCTCTATCACCAAGGGTATATCCTCTTTATAAGTGAAGATGGAATTGACCTGGAAAACCAATATTATAATAACGAGCGCAGCAGCTAATTTTTGGATTTTGATAGACCTGTATACGTGGTACAGTCCGATTCCAGCCAGTATCAATAGTATTTCAGATATATACACTACCACCCGCTCGTACGGAGCAAAAAAAGCGTATCCAAGGTAAATGTAAGCCAGTATAATAAAGAGCAGCGCGTCCACAGACAGCGGAAGTATTTTCGTCTCATTGTCCATCATTGCCTTAAAGAAGCCGAAGATTGAGAGCCCGAAGGCGATTACCCCCATGTATACCGGGAATTGCATTACGACCTCGAACCTGTTCATTGGAATAGAGCGCGGGAATGTAAGGATTTTAAGTATCTTTGCAATATAGCCTGCAACAGAACCCTCAAAAGGCACGACCACAAGTAACAGGACAAGTAATAAGAAGATAGAACCGAGCAATTTGTTCTTATTCCGTCTGATTATAGCGGGGTTAAATATCATATAGAGGGCTAACATCGGGATAAATATGACCGCAGAGGCTGGATGAGCCAGCGTTGTGGCTGCAAAAACCAGGAGAAATACAGGGATGTATCTATTTGAGACCCCGGATTTCAGGAAAAGATAAAAGATCAGGGGCAAGAAAGCCATTCCAAAGGATAATGCCACCAGGAACCACGGACCGAGAAAAAACACCTCGCTCTTAAGAGTCATTACAAAAATAGCAGACAGTAATGCAGGAAGGTCGTTTTTTGTAAGGTACCTCACCAGAATAAAAGTATTGAAAGACAGTATGAAAACGAGAACAGTGGGCAGGATAAGCCCTGTATCCAGCGGGGAAATCCCTGTGAAAAGGCTTGAGAGCGCAATAAAAAGATTATAATTCAGTTCCCACATGGCAGAATTGGTATTCGCAACGCCATGGGCTTCCTCATTGAAATTAACGTAATACGGGTTCCCGGGGAGAAAGGGATTATACTCCACCAGCTTTTTTTCCTTCAGGATCTCCTGGGCGATCTTTATGTTATGCCACTCATCCGCATGGAACGGTAAGCGGTAGTCGAAATGAATGCTGCCTGTTGTGTAGATGCTCAATGAGATTAGTATCAGTATGCAAACTAATGACCTGTTAGACAAGATGTTTCTTCTCTTGATTGGTTCAACATAAATAATTAACTCCCCGACCGGAGATGATAATGGCTTTAACAGTTGTAACAGGTTGCTATTTAGCAATGTTTATAAGATGTTACATTTATTATCTTTTATGAAACAGTTTACCAGAAGCTTGTTGATTGTTGGTTTTATCATTGTGGCGCTTTTAGCGGTATTATATTACCTCAGCGAACAGAGACCGGTATCAGTTCTGCAGGTACAGGTGGTGGTGAAGGGTGACCTTAATAATGCTGCAATAGAGGATATCACTGCGCACTTGGAATCGGTGAGCAAAATAAGCGAGCCAAAAGGCACATTATTGATAACACCCGGTGTAACAGTAGTAGTTATGCAGAATATGGAGATGATAGGGGACTGGACTTCAGTACCTTACAATGGGAGCGGAGTTTACAGTCTAACGGTCGGTCTGACAAAATATCCAAAGCCCGGAGAGACTATAAGGGTCGTAGCGCGAGTGATGAATGCAAATTCTGAGAACATTGATGTAATCTCAAAGGAAATTACCCTGTCATGAAATCCATTATTATGTTAGAAGGGGCTTGATGAGGATAACGGAAAGGGCTTTTTTCTGTCTCTACCAGCATTGTTTTTATATCAATTACTGGGATTCAGCTAAACTAAGACGGGGTAAGATTAAGAAAAAAATTACTCAACCGGTTATGCTGCCGGTTGAGGTTAGTCCAATAACTACGGATTCTGTCCATCAGCTGACACATTACCGCCCTGGGTACGTGTCTCATTATAGCTGTTGTTGGCTGTGATCTGAATAGTATATGCACCACTGCTATTCTCGTAGGCTAATAAGTCCATTCCTACAGATCTTCTCCATGTAGCATTGATGTTTGTGTGGGTATGGCAGCCGACACATGCTTCATTCGCGCCTTTCAGAACCGTTCCGTTGTTTTTAGCACCATCTGGTGCAGAGCTATTGGTAATACTCTCATTGTAGAACGGTCCATGAGCCTCATCAGAATCCAGTAGCTCAGCCGGAACTCCTGTATGGCAGTCTGCGCACTCCATTGTCACTGCAGCATGGGCACCCTTTTCTGCTACGTTCTGAGGATATACACCACTATAATCACGGGAACCATTGGAAAACTTGGCTATCGGTATGCTATCTATATCACCGGTTCTATGACAACCCTGACATTCTTTAAGTTTGGGTGTATCTACATGCGCTGTAGAAATACCGTAACGGCCAGAGGCGCTCATTTCATCGTATATGTCCTGATGGCATTTTTCACATCTTACATTTGTTCCATTGTCGAATGTGTGCTGTCCTGCAAAGAGCGATAATGAGTTGGGCATTGCGAACAGCCCAACTGCCGCCACTGCAACAGTTAGCAGGAATATTTTACTGTTCATGATTTTCCTCCATACCTATCTGTTTATATTTTTATTAAATCCACATATAATCCGAGTTAATTAAAATTGTATTTTATGTGGTATATAGCTTACTATTTTTCGTTGAAGTCTACCGAGCGATATATCTTACATTCGATAAACTTTGGCTCAGTTACAGTTGCATACTTAAATTAGTAGCTACTAATCAAAGGATATGAAAAGATGGCTGATCCCTGCACTTCTGCTCGTCGTTGCATCAGCGTATATCTCCTCGATCGTATTCGGCAGTCTCAGCGATCCGCTCTATTGTGCCGGATGCCACGTGTCCAATTATAAGACTTACATTTCTCCGCCTAACAATTCGAACCTGCCAGCCCATACTGAAACAGGTATTACTTGCATAGAGTGTCATTCTCCTTCAGGGTTCCAATCAAGCCTGGATGCAAAAAAGTTCCTCATAAATATCCAGCTCATAAACTACTCACTTCCCGTGCTCAACAGGCTCATGTCCTCGAATTTTACATTGAACGAAAGTGTTAATATCTCCGATTTTGCTATCCTGAAAGCCGACTGCAAGAAATGTCATGATGTTAAGAAGATGATCTCATTTACATCCGACCATTCAAATGCTTCCTCCTGTACTGGCTGCCATATCATGCACGAAAAGAAACCAACAAAACCCGATACGAGCTTCTGGAGGCATATGGGAGAAGGGGGCCACAGGAACAGGACATGCGGAGACTGCCACGGAACCGACCCCACGCGGCTGGAAGATCTCCCTCAGTGCACTAAATGCCATAAGCCCCACTTAAAAGATGCACAGTGGGATAGGAGCATCTGCCTCGGCTGCCATAGCGACCCGCATCTCCCTGTCAGGGATGCTGTTTTCAAAGACACCCTGACAAAAGAGATGTGCGCTGCCTGCCATAGTGATATCTATGACAATCTCACAATGTACAACAGCAAGCATAACCAGAACGTACCGGCATGCGTCAACTGCCATCCCAAACACAGGCAAGCAATGGCTTGTATAAATTGTCATAGACCCCATGGACCTCCTCATAAAGGCAGCAGTTGTAATAGCTGCCACAAATACGTCAGCGTATGCGTCGACTGCCATATCAATCCACATAACCCACGAGGCGATCTTCCTACAATATCTGATGCAGGGCGGTGGGAAGAATTCGCAAAGCAGGTAAGGGACAGGAAAATGAGTTAATTATATCTTCTTTTTTCGGGGCTACTGTCCGTATGATTATACGGCGGCGGAGGGATTATCGTGAGATTCATAACGGTTCCTGTATGGCACCCCTCGCATGCCCAGTGCCCTTTTGAGATGCTTTCGCCGTATGTGTTGCCTGGCGTCTGGTTGAACGCCTTGATTGCCGAATAACGTGAAGACTGGTTGCCCGCCCCCAGGTAATATGGCTGGTGTATATTCGCCTGGCTCAGATTATGCCCTGCTGCTGTAGTATTCGGCGCGGTCTTACCGAAAAGCAGCGGGCTGTTATAAACATGATTCCTGTTGCCGTGACATCTGTCATCGTCGCAACCCCTTACAACTATCCCTGTATGGCCGGTTGCACCGGCGAGAGAAGCATTATGACACAGCATGCATATCTCATCTCCGTTTATCCCGTCGTTGTTTTTATCCAGATCCATGTACCTCAGTTCGCCTGTATTTGAATTTTGCCAGGCGTTAGAAGATGGGTTCCAGTACCATGGAGTATTGTTGTAATCCATTATAACGCCCCCGGCATAGGATATCCCCCCTACGGACAGGTACGTAGTATAATTAGTATTACCTGCTGCTTCCCTGTGTTTTTCATAAACATACCCGCTTGTTTCGATCTCCGCCAATATATCGGAGTGGCACTTCCCGCACTCCACGCCCATTCCGCTGTAATACGTGTGCTGTCCTGCGAACAGAGCTACGGTCCTGGGCATTGCGTAGAAGCTGATAGCCACAAGGGCCACGAATAATATTATTTTCTTGTTCATCTTGACCTCCGAGGTGCAGGGTTAGCGGAGACCCCGAAATTTATTCCAGGGAGGAAGCGTGCCCCGCCTTCCCAGTACCATAAACTATTTACATTTATGAGCCGTAATATATGAATGTGGATAGGACGATCAAGTTTAAACTGGAATTGTCTGAGCAAGACAAAGAAACTCTCAGACAGACTATGATAATTAGCAATCAGGTGTTTAATGAAATTGCCAAATACGGTTTTGAGAACCATACTTGCAGTAAGGTATCTATCCACCACGCCACTTATTACGGTATTAGAGAGAAGCATCCAGAACTTCCATGCGCGATCCTTCAGGGGATTAGAGACGTTGCCTGTGAAGCTCTTAAAGGAGTCGAACTTAAGAAACTCCCGAAGAGCAAGCAATATTCCGCTATCAGGTACAATAAAAGAGTTTGCAATATCAACCTCTCCAAGAAGGTTGTTACCCTTGCATCCACTAAAGGCAGGGTAAAAGCCGCTTTCCCGATCCCTGAATATTACAGGCAGTATCTTAACTGGGAACTGAGAACCTCTACACTCAGCTACAACAAACAAAAGAATACTTTTTACCTGCACGTAACTATCAGAAACCAATCTCCTAAGCCTGTTGATGGAAACAGGATTCTTGGGATTGACAGGGGGATTGTCAATATCGCGGTTACTTCTAACAACAAATTTTTCAACAGCAAACCCATCAAAAACGTGAGGGCAAAGTACGCATACCTTAGAGCAAAACTTCAGGGCAAAGGCACACGTTCCGCTAAAAAACTTCTTCGAAGAGTTAGCGGAAAGGAAGAACGGTTTGTAACCTGGGTCAACCACAACATCTCCAAGGAAATTGCGGCTATGCCCTTTGACGTGTTCGCTATTGAGGATTTGAACAGCATTAGAGTTCAGAGCAGGATAAGAGGAGCAGAGTTCACAAGAGCGCTTAACAACTGGAGCTTTTATCAGCTTGAGCAGTTTTTGAGGTACAAGGCTGAGGCTGCTGGCAAGTCTGTTATAACTATCGACCCCCGCTATACCAGTCAGAAATGTTCTAACTGCGGACATATCTACAAGGGTAATAGGAAAGGCAATTCTTTCCACTGCGTTAAGTGCGGTTTTCAGATACATGCTGACCTCAATGCTGCGCGGAATATTGCCGATATCGGTAAATCTGGTATCGGTAGGCTGACTGTAAACCAGCCGGACATGACATGTGATGAAGTTGAAGCCCGTATGGGAATTGAGACTGAACATAGTTATAATGCTTCGCACTTAAGTGCGGAGTAGTTTACGAACCGTTAAAGAACTGTCTTGCCCTGTCATAAACCGGAGCCTTGTTCCCTTTTGTTATAAGATAATGTGCGGATTGGTTTATTCCGCTAATACTCCCGATAGTTTCATCCTGGTGTATAATTATGTTGCCAGTATCCAGAGAGTAGTTAGTGTGGCAGTTGGTGCAGTAGATCTGCTTGGTAAGATTATGCGCTAAATTGATATTGTAAAGCTCAGATGTATTAGGATTGTAACCGTGGCATATGCACCCTGCATTGCGATGGACGCTTGTATTCACAAAAGACACTTTATCCGAATGACATTTGATACAGAACTCCGGCGCCGTGGTCTTGTTTTCATATATCGAATGTCCTCCTGAGAAAACCGCATAGGTTTTAAAGGTGGAAACAAGGAAAAGCGCCCCGAAGATTGCAAATATCAATAATATTCTTTTATCCATTTGATCACCGCTATGAATAGATCTTATCAGGGTACGTATGGCAATAATCGCAATCTATGGGTTTATTAATTCCATATGTGGATCTAGCCTTATTATATAAATTCTGGTCGTGGCATATTGTACAGTCTGTAATATCTACAACGGATATCCCTCCGACTTTATAATTGTCAGGATCTCCTGTTATGTTGTGCCTTTCCCTCGGGTTGTTCGTGTCCCGAACAGCATGGCAGTCCTCACAGGCTTTTCTTGCGCCGATGTTGTTATGCCCGCCGGTATGGCAGCTCCGGCAACTGACATTACCGTGTGGACTTTCACCGAACATGGAGGAATTAACGTATCTGGCAGGAGCTGTCGGGCTCCCACTGCTGTTCATAACAGAATAGGAGAAGTGACAGTATTTGCAGTCCCTGGCTGTAATATTGTGTAAAAAGGCATCCATCGTTCCATTATCCAGACCGATGCTGTGGCAGGTCTTACATGTAGAATCGTTGTAATCCGGTGTCAGGTTATGGTAATAGAAACCGGGCGTCTTATTTACTGCATAAGTCCCGTTCGTGATCTCAGGAGGGACGGGCAGGTTCGCCGATATAAATGTTGATGCCATATCTTCGTAATCCTTTCCCCCGTTAGAATATCCCTGGTAATGGCAGCCTGCACACCAGTTGCTTGTATTTGTAATACTTGAATTGACTATATTGTTCCCTCTCCAGTTCTCAGGTCTGCCGAGAGCCGCTGCGCTGTGCCTGGTATCGTTGTGGCAGTAAACACAGGCTGTAATCTCTGAAGTGTTGTCCCAGTAGCCTGATGAGTTCCAGCGCGTTCCGTTGGAGAGGTTGTCGCTGTGGTGCAATGGGGACGGGATCTCTGGCGGTGTTCTTGACAGGCTGGGATTGAAAGCAGAGTCCTGGTGGCAGCTAATGCAGTTAACACCTGTGGAATTGCCTGTACTGTAATTCACTTCTGACTGGACTGACTGGAGATATTTGGCAGGATGGATATCCCTGCTGCTGTTAAGATGACATTCTGTACAATTTATCGAATTATTGTGCTTCTCCCTGATGCCTGTAGCCATTCCTGAGTAATTCGTGCCTCCGGTGCCGTTGCTGCCGTGGCATGACAGGCAGAACGTTGAGTTCGGGAGAGTAAGTGCAGGTTTGGTAAGAGTGGAGTTGTGTATCCATCCTGAGTTGTGGCAACGGATACATCCCGGATTTGAGTTATTATAGCGCAGGCTGTGGTTAGAGATGTTACTGTTATTCGAATCCGTCATTGCCAGAGCGAACGCCGTGCTGGTATTTCGATGGCAGTAGGCGCAGTCGGTAGTATTCCCCTGTCTGACCTGCGGGTCAAGCGCCCTGCTTCTGCCGTAATGCGAGGGAAGCGAATAGTCAGTGTTGTAGCTATCGTCCTCGGAGTAATTTACTTTCATCTCGGTCAGGTTATGGCATACTGTGCACGATGAGGAATTACCGGATGCATTTAAGGCTGCCTTTATATTCGTGCCGTTTATGAAATGCTGGCTCACGTTCGGAGCATTGCTGACATTACCATACGGCTTACCCGTGCCATTGTGGCAGTCATAGCACTTGTATGGGTCATTATATCTGCTCCCCATACCATTAACCGGCTGGCTTCCATTAGCATCATGGCAACCCCAGCATTTCTTGTTTTCGGCTGATACATTCGTTGAGCTGGCATTGCTGTTAAGGTTAACATGGATGGCGCCGCTTGAGTTCATGGCTGAACTGTTGATCCTGTGAGAAGCGAGCTTTCCGGTATCGTGACAACCTATGCAGTCCGGACCTGATACCGCAGTTATGTTGTGCGGATCTCCCCCGTGGCAGGATGTGCACTGGTTTCCTGAGTCATGTGTTATTCCCGTATGGCATGTCCTGCATACAGTAACGTCTAAGGTCTGCAGGGACTTTACATCGTGCTCGCGGTTGTGGCACAGTCCGCAGGCTACTGTCTTCTGTTTAGAATGCGTCGTATTTTCGATGGAGTCAGGAATAGTCTTGTTGGTGAGGATTGAGCCCGGTCTTGGATGGCATGCAGTACAACCCGGTTTGGTGATAAGAGACGTCAGGTTATTATGGCAATCGTTACACGTAGCATTCAGGTAATGTCTATCCTGCCCGTAGCGCGAAGAAAGAGCATTTTGACCGGTTGTAAAATCACCGTGGCAGTTCACACATGCAAGAGCCGCATTTCCACCTGATGGAGTCCTGTGGCAATCAGTGCATGCCCCTGACGTAGGATGCGCTACCCAGGATGGATAACGAGCACGATGACAGTTCCCACACTGGGATGTTGAGGTAACAAATTCACCCTCATCAGGATGTTCAACATTTATCTGTGTTGTATCGAAGTGTTTTGGATGCACATATCCCTGATCGAATGTAGAGGGATAATTACCTCCTCCTGCGCTGTGACAGTTGGCGCAGCCCCATCTCAGAATGCTGAACTCCCCTGCAATATTGGGATAAACAGTGATCCTCACAACATATCCACCTTCATCCAGGTAATCAGGAAGGGTAAGATTTCCTGAATAGGGACCGGTGCCGCTCAGGTTCGTTCTCCCGATTTCTCCGCCTGTATTATTGTAGATAACAGCTTCAAGTGAGAGACCCTGTACATAGCGTCCGCTAACATTATTCAGAATTGCAGAGGATATGTTGACCGTTCGGAAGTTAAAAGGCGAGCCCATCCACCCTGGAGGACTGACCATGTACTCCGAGGGACTTGTCCAAACCCCGGGTTTAAGGGTTACGAGAACACTTGCGGGCACAGAACCGTTGGTAGCTATGAAGTTCGAGCTCTCAGGCTTATAGTAGTAAGTGGTGTTTGCGGATAGACCTGAGAGCCTGATGCTGACATTAGACGTATCGTTAGTCCAGGTACTCCAGCTCCCATTTACAAGGTTATTGACATCTGCTTCGCTCAGCCCGTAATATACCCTGTTATTGCTGGATACATTGGTATCCCAGGAAATAAACGAGCCGCTGGAGGTAGGACCGGAGTTTGTCAGATTGGAAATAGAAGGGGAGACATACGGGTTGGACTCGGCATCTACGCTATTTGAGCCAGTGTTAATAAAAGGCGAGCCGGCAAGGATTAAAAGTAAAACAGTCATTCCAGTAAGAAGACGGGATGAAAAATTTCCTCTCTCAGCTGCCGCCATCAGCTTTATCAAATGTAAACGGATCCTATCCATTCCGACTCCAGCCTATCCCTTCTTATTCACAAGAATGCTCATTTCTCACCCTTAGTTGGATAATACAGAAGCTATATATTCAATCGAGTTTAAAATACTTCGTTATTGTTTATTGAAATAGGTACGGGAATAGGTATAAATACAGGTACGTAATTATTAAACATTACAGTTGGCAGGAGGTTAAGTTGCTACGAGGAAGAGGGAGAATAATAGCAATACCCCCCGGAAGCAGTTTCAAGGTGCTTATAGAATCGAAGATAGTGAACGATTCACAGTTCCCTTTACCGATCGAGAAGGGGGCGGAGGTCGATGTTGAGATCGAACATGAGAAAGTCATATTGAAAAGGGTAGTGTAAATATAAAAATTATAATATGAACAAAGGAGGTATAAAATGGTAGGACTGGAAAGCTCGATGGACCTTGCCAATGCAGCTAAAAAGATGAAAAATCCAGAGGTTGCAGAGGCTGAAAGAGAGAGGCAGAACAGGTTCCTTACGCAACTGAGAGCACGTAAACCGGTTAATGTAAAAGCTGCCAAACCTGTAAAGACAAAAGCGAAATCCGGTTTGAAAAAAGGGAAGAGAATGGCAAGAGCAAGAAAAGGTGAGACATACTACTGCACGGTTTGCGGCTGTGAGGTCATGTGCACGACCAGCAGCAAAAGCCCTGTTGTCTGCTGCGATGAAGTAATGTTCGTGCTATAAACATGAAATCTGAATGATGCCTATAAATTAAAAGTAGGTGAAAAGTAGCTGGATCAGAGAATTCTATGGACCTGGCTGAAGGCGCAAAAAAAATCAAGAAGGCAGAGGTTACATCTGAAGAGAGAAAAAGGCAGAAAAAATAGACATATCTAATGTCTATTGATTCTTTTTATTTTAGTAGCCGTCTGCGTCTATTGCACAACTATCGAGCCTTTAAATCTGGGATCCAGATGGTCATGGTACGTCCATGTCCCATTCAGATTGAACGTGAACGAGAACGTCTCATTCTGCTTTAAGCCTTTGCATGCATCAAATTTGCTTTTGAAACAGCCGGCGGGTAACTGTTCCCAGTATTCCGGATACTGGTTATGTCCGGGATGCGGGTCGGTTGAAGGCCAGTGATTGACAGTATCTTTATTCACAAAAGTAACCGTCTCGCCTGTGCTTATTGTCAGCGTGCCTGGATTAAAGCCTGCGGATGTGATCTCAATGATTTTTCCTTCTGCCGGAACCTCCGGCGGAGGCTGTGCACAGCCGCTTACGAAGATCGCTGCAGCCACTGAAAACATCAGGAACGGAACGAATTTGAACTTCATATCAATAATCCTCCTTTATAACAATAATAAGAATACTCTCGTTTATATTCTTAAGAGTATTGCAAGAAGTCAATGGTTTCGGGACCAGACCGCAATATATGAGTCCCGAAACCATCCGCTAATTTGACAGGATAACAGGATTAACAGGATTGAAATGTAAAAGATATCCTGTCAATCCTGTTAATCCTGTCTATTTGCTAATTTTTAACACATAAAGATAAATGCAACTTGAGAAGTTAGAACTAGCGGATGGTCTCATGTGCCCCAAAAGCTTTATTAGAACATCATATACAATAGTGATAAAAGGAGGTTAGAACCATGTGCAGTACATATGTGCCCTTCTCACTGATGCCTGAGGACCTCGAGCGTATGGCAAAAGAAAGCGGGATGTTCTATTGTACGTCATGCAAGAAGACATTCATGATGAAGAACCCCGGTCCATGCTGCCCGCACTGCGGCTCAGATAAGATAAAGCCAAGAGCCAAATAAAAATTTAAAGACCTGAAAGGAGAAAATCACCTGTTCTTAGCGTAGATAATGTTCCTGTCCATTAACCCCTGAAGGAGGCTCTTACATTTCGATTCAGCCTCATCATAAGGCAGTTTATACTTCTCTTTTATCGATTCAACTATCTCGGATACCTTCGATTCGCCCCTGCTCATCTCAAGTACATCCCTGGCAAAATCAGTTACAGTCAGTACCCTGTTATTGTTGGTATCGAACAGTACGTTCGTCCTCTCCTGCGCAAGCCCTTTCTTCAGGACACTGCCAGCCATCATATCATGTATCATCTGCGCCAGATTGAAATTGAACGTCCCGACAAAGACGCCTTCTTTGAGTGACAGATGCTGCTTCCTGTTCTTCGGGTTAATGCCGGCTGGGATTTTCTTTAATCGTTTCTTCTGGATCCTTTCGATCAGCATAGATATCTGCGGAACTCTGTTTTTTGTCTTTTTATAATGCGAGATATACAGGAAGAGGTGTTCCCTGTCAAGGTTGCTCCAGATCGGAAAATCACTGTACTTTAAGGAGAGCTCGTTATAGAACCCCTGTATAAGCGCGTCCGTTTCCTTCTTCGACATCCCGGAAGCTGTCTCATAATCATACCACAGGGAAATGTCAATATTACCATCCTGGTTTATTCTCCCGATGTCGAACGATGAGGGCGTCTCATATACTTTTGAGTGCTTCGTAAGCTGGAAGCTGCCAAAAGACATTGAACGTATGACCGCGCGGTTTTGCAAAATGAAATCCATCGTCTCCTTTGCCTCCTCCCGTGTCTCAGTTGGGAACCCGAATATCAGGAAAATGTGAGTCCATATACCGGCATCTGCACTGTACCTGCATATCTTCAATACATCCTCTTTTTTGATCCCCTTATCCATGCATTTCAGCACCCGCTCATTGGCAGATTCAAGCCCGAAATAGAGCATCTTGCACCCGGCTTCCGAAATCTTATTACCGTACTCGGCTGAGAACGAAGGCTCAAACCTCGAATCCGCAAGCCATGATATCCCCAGTTTATTACTTATTATCCTGTCAGAAAGGGCATGCATCAGTTTTGTAGAAACGCCCTCATCCTGGAACGTAAAGAAACCGGTCTTATATTTATTCTTCAGCGTCTCCAGGTCATTATATAACAGTTCAACGTTCCTCGGTCTGTAATTCCCTGAATAGCCGTAGCCGTGGTCGCAGAACGTACACCGCCTCCAGTAGCATCCCCTGGATGAGAGCACAGGAAGTATGAGCTCGGGTGAAAAATATGCATCAAGTGGAAAACCATCAAAACAGGGCACAGGCAGTGAGTTTATATCCTCTCCTTCTGAGCTTATCTTATTCATCCTGATAATATCCCCGTCCCTGTAGATAAGGTTCGGAACATCCTGTATCCCAAGTTCATTGTCCAGATGCTTGATAAGGCTAAGCAGTGCGGTCTCGCCCTCATGTACGATTACGCTATCGAATACAGAGAACAGCTCTTTATTCTGGCTTATCTCCCTGACAAGGCGCGTGAAGACGCTGCCGCCGATATTTATATGTACGTCTCTGTCTTTCTTTTTAATAAGGTTTGCAAGCGTCAATCCGGGGATTAACTGGCTTGTATTGATTATTGAAATACCTATAAGATCGGGTTTGCCCCTGAGGAGTGCCGGAATAGTATTTTTCTCAAAATGATCAATAAAAAGGTTCTCTTCCCTGTCATTGATGGCCGAAAGAACATCCCTGCTTGAGCGGCATGAGTAGCGCATATCGTAGGAATGGAAGGTCAGGTTCGTGGGGTAATATGCAGAGGATGCAAGTTTAAGACCAAGCTCAAGGAGTTTAAATGCCCTGAACAGTTCTTCGATATCGTAAAAATCCTCCTTATCCCTCAAAAGCCGTTTTGCATCCTCAATCTCGTTAATAACGTATTCGCCAAAGAGCATGGAACTGCTTAACGCAGCGTATTGCCCCTGATGTTCGGGCAGCAGTTCTTTTTTAGAATCAAGTTCCGCAAATCTCGATTGCACTCTCTCAAAAAGGTCATGGAGCCCCTGTTTGCTCAGCAGGGTATCATAAAAGGATATATTGGCGTCCATCTGTTCGACGCTGCAGTGATTAGCTTTTAAGAAGGCGGTCAGTGAAGGAAGACTTAAATAAGGCTGGGTTGGGATCCACTGGGGCGGGAATACTAATCTCGTAAACATAAGTCCACCATAAGCTTTATGTGACCTAATAAAGATTTCATACTAAAAAGTGATTCCTATGACTGATGACAAATCTAAATACGTTGGCGATGAATTCGCAGAAGAAAGTGAAACAGCGGTTAGCGAGAAAGAAAAAGCGCTTGAAGGTATGTATGATCTTGTCCTGCCGCCCGGGGTCCCCCACAAAGTGATCATGGAGGCTATGGAAAAATTCAATTTAGAGGTCACTACCCGCAAATGCGCTGTAAAAACTATTGATCTCGATCGGGAGAACCTTCTGGTACTGCGCGGGGAGTTAGAGTCTGTCAACAATGCGCATGACTACATCTACCAAAAATTGAGTCAAAAGTATAACTATAAGAGATCGTAGCAATTTTATATTATTATTTTTTTATTGCTTACTGAATTTAAGGATATAGGGGATTTTTAACCCCCTCTTTCCCTTTATTTAAAACAGTCGCTGCTTATTAACAGGTCTTGTAAAGCCGGTTCCACCGCACACTGTGCATGGAATTCCCTTCATCAGATAACCTCTGCCCTTGCACCACTGGCACTTTTGTGTCATGTCAACGACTTCTACTTTTCCTGAGCCGCCGCAAACGATGCATGTCTGATCCTGGTGTTTTCCTGTCCCGTCACAGTAACTGCATTTAACTTCACCGGGCACCTTCTGCTTTTTTGCTTTTGCTTCTGCCATATTAAATCACACCGCTATGAATATCAAACTACGATATATTTCTTTCCTTTTAATTCCTTATCCCAAAAAAAATAAGAAAAGTAGGCATAGTGCCTACTTAGCTGTTTACTTTGCTGGGATAACGAATGCTCTCTCACCGGCGCAGCGGTCCCACTCTCTGAGTGCCGCCTTACCGAATGCTCCTCTCGGATCCGCGAAGTCGAAGTTGACAAGGTCATCTGCGAATGTCGTCTTGACGAGCGGGTTCACGGCGAAGGCATCCTTCTTTCCGGCGTGTGTTGCACAAACAACTGAGGTATAGCCGCCCTGGTGTCCTACGTTCATGGCGTAGTTGGGGTAGTTAGCACCTCTGACCTCTCCCAGGCAGCCCTCATCAGAGCCGAGTGAGAAGACGTTGGTTGCACCGCACTGATCCTGCAGGTCATATCCGTAGAATCCGAGTCTGCCCCATGCCTCTTTGTGCAGGTACATGCTCAGATACCATGCTGATAGACCGGCATTGCTGTGTCCGGTTGCCATTGCTGTTGCAGTGCCTGCGGCAATTGCCAGCACTGTAGCTCTCTGTGAGCCTCCGAAGTGGTCCTCGAGTGTGGTCGGGTACTTCTCGTACTGCTCAATACCGTACAGGGTTACCTCTGTGCCGATATCTTTGACCGTCTCGATGGTTGCCTTTGCGCTTCCGAACTTGCCGTACTTCTTCTGCGCATAGTCTGCGCCCCAGTACACGTAGTCATCCAGGATATCGTTGGTGTATGTTGGTGTTGCATACATTGTGAATCCGACACCGCCTGACATGTAGCCGCCGAGCCAGATCTGGTCATACAACTGGCTTGCAGCGCTTGCGCACTGTAAGACTACATTGCATGGGTCATCGGGGGTCTTTCTGCTTGTCTGGCAGATATCTGCCATGTGACCGAAGGATAATCCTCCGGGCTCATTTGGACCGCGTGCGCGGCGTGCTGGGATCATGTCACCCATTTCGACAAGTCCTGCGTGCTTGGCTGTGAATGCAAGTTCACCGACTGCTGCTTCACCGGCGCACATGTGATATGCGCTGATAAAGGTCATACCGACCTGCATTGCCATCCAGCGGCTTGTGCCTGGTCCGTCCTCTGTCCTTGTGACAATGGTCGGGATGTGCACTGCCTGCCAGGAGGTCTTGCCTACTGCTGCCTTGATCTGCTTTGCCTGATCGGCGGGGAATTCGTTGTCGATGTTGATAACGAACTGCTTGTCGATCTCATCCTGCAGGGTCTCATCGCCTGTGAATACTTTCACATAGCAGTCATCTACCAGTGCCGGATGTGTCTCGACCATGTGCTCCTGAACGATTGCTGCTCCGGGCATGGCATGGTTCAACACTTCAAGGTAGTAGTTGATTGTCTCTGGGGTGACTTCCTTGCCTAATCTCTTCTCAAGGGTCTCATGTGCCAGGTCAAGTCCTACGATGCATGATCTCCTGATATCGTCCCATTCCTGCTGCATTGCAGCATTGTTGACGAAGTGAAGATCGTCACCGTCGCATACGATATCCGTTCCGGATATTACGTATGGGGTCAACTGTCTCTGACCCATGGGTATACCGGCAAGGTGAAGCTTGGGGTCATATGCCTGCAATCCTCTCTTCTTGGTGATTGCTGCTCCGCACTTTGCCATCTCTACCTTTCTTGGGTTCTGTGTGTAGCCCAATCTGAGGTATTTGGTCTTCTTGTCGGTTATTTTGCCGCCCTTGTTCTTATTGGAGCCCCATTCCTTGGTGTATTTAATCTCCATTGCTTTCTGGAATCTTGGTGCCATTTTTTTCACCTCTTACGCCTTTGGCTGGAAGCCATATCTTGTTCTGAGCTCCCAGACTTTCTGCACGTGTTCGACTACTTCCTTGTCGCTTCTGAAGGGGACATTGTCCACTCTGTACATGGTGGTCCTCTTGGCAGCTTCTGCCTCGCTGATTGGCTTGCCGAGGTTGACCTTTCTGTCGATTGGTACACCGACCTGGTCCTTGTCCATTACGATTACGCCGCCCTCCAGCCTGCGCCTGTCCAGCATGTCGAACATGGTCCCATCTTCCTGCAATCTGAGGGAGTGTCCGTGAACTGTACAGCCTCTCATGCCTGCAAGACCCCAGTCAGTTATTTCGGTCTCGCAAACTCTCTTGGAGAACTCTTCAAGATCTCTCTCTCTCATTTCATTGACTTCTCTGCCTGAGAGTGTACCTGGGTCAACTCCTCTGAAGTTGATCGCTGCATGGTACGATCTGAAGTATGGTGTTGCTGGTGCATTGTACATTGAGTCAGCGAACTGTACATATCTGACTCTGTCGCCTGCTGCTGCGCCAGGGGTCGGCTCAACGACCTCTCTTACCGGGTCATCGGGTTCGCCCATCTCTGAGAGTGGTGGGTGTGTGCTTGGGTAGTCCGAGCCAGGTGCTCTGTGACCGAGAATTGCGGTTAAATCCTCATCTGAGATGTCGCGCATTTTCTCAAGGTCATTTGACATGTGCTTTCTTCTGTTCTTTGCAGAAGAGGTGTTGCCAGGATAGTATTGTGGTTTATAAGCCATATTTTTTCCTCCTAATATAGTTGAATCGGTTCCTTCTGCTCCAAGATAAACTCATGGTTTTTCCCCTGTATTAGTCATACAGAGGTGGGTTTCCGCTTTTGCATTGGGATCAGTCAGACCAAGCAGCCGTTCATCGTCAAGATTGAGTGTTTCATCATACTTGCCTTTGAACCCGTACTTGCCGTAATCGGTCAATGTGGGTCTTCTCTTAATGAAGTGTCCGCGCTTGAACTCAAAGGAGAAGGGAAGCGCTCGCTCACACGCCTTTTTCACTTCTTCCACTGCAGTTTCGTTCTCCACTTCGACCAATACTTCTCCTACTATGATATGCAATTCGAATGCGCATCCTCCGACATGGATAATGGTCCTGTCAGGATGGTTCACATCTGAGCCCGTTCCGGGTCCGCAAATGACCTTTCTGGGTAGATTCTTGCCATTGAGGAGCATTCTTATTACGCCTTTGACCTGATCTATCTCGTTTAAGAGACACTCAGCGGTCCCGGGCTGTAATAACCTTTGCGGAAATACTCTTAACTGTATGGGTTTATCCGTGACTGAAGCAGTTTTTACCATTCAATTCTCCTTACTTATACGGCCTCCGCGATAGCCTTTATTGGCTCTCTGAACTCATCTACTGCGCTGAAGACATCTCCTACGAGCTGAGAGGTCTTTGCCGGGCTGTAGATCTGCACACCTGCGTCAAGAGCAACTGCTGCTGCTACGCATGGGACACCAAGTCCCTTTGAGTGCCTTGTGGTTACGTGGTTGCCGTTGAATGTGCCCGGTCCGCCGCCACCATAGATTGAGTGGGAGAAGAACGAGAATCCGACTGCAACACCCTGTACCTTACCGAAGTCGCATCCTGGCAGTGAGGTCTCTTTCTCAACGATGTCGTTGAAGTAAAGCAATACTGCTGATACTGACTGTGGGGCTCTCATTGCACCGCAGTTGATCATGGTTGCTGCCATTGTGCCTGCTGCGCAATATGCGTTCCATCTGCCTACATCAGAGGTCTTGTATGTTGTATAGCCAGATGCAAATTTCTTGTCTGCGCTGATTATCTTATCTGCGATTGCCTTCTCGACAATTGCATGGACTACGGTACCGATTGTTCCGGTCTTGCCCTGGGCTTTTACTGTTCCATAAACGAGGTTGTTTGCGTTTAAGCCCTGTAAACCGTATGCCAGTAATCTGTGTCTCTCCTGAATACCGAGTGCATCACCCATCTCGTGGACGCCTACGGTCTCAAGTGTTGAGCACAATGCTGCAGTGTTCATAGCATTGAACTTGCATGTTGCTGCAAGGTGGTTTGCCATGACGTTTCTGAGTGTATAGCCAAAGCCTTCATCTTTCTGTGGGATTTCGACGATTGACTTTACATTACCGCCTACCATATCCAGTGTCTGCGGGTACTGTCCCCAGACTGCGGATTTGATTGTTGGCCCATCGAACATTCCGATATTGAATGTGTCGATAATTGCCTGTGTGGTTGCTGATGCTGCGCAGGTCAGTGATGATACATACTCTGCTGCTACATCGATCCTGGGTGAGGGTACCTGAACGAGCAGCTGCTTGCCGCCGTTTAAGGACTCCACATTTGTGTCGTCGCCTTCATCAACCTTTACCAGATCTGCAACTCTGCTGCGTATCTTCTCAGCATTCTTTACAATATCCAGTTTCATTTCTCTTCCTGGAACTTTTCTGCCCTTGCCACCTATTGTTGAGGTTGCCAAGGTTTTCTCAATTCCAGCTAAGTCAACGGCTGCTGTTCTTTTTATGCCGGTGACTATTTTCTTAATAGCGGCATTTCTCATCGGGCTTATGGCATTTAAGTCCACGCCTGATTTGAGTTTTGCTCCTCTGTCGCTATATAGGTCTATTGTGTCAGCCACGTTTATTTACCTCCTATGGTTTATTTTTCCAAGAAATTGGTCATCTGGGGGCGATACAACACGAGCGACAAACAACATCGGCAGAGTATAGAACCAGAAAAAAGATATTTATGTCCTATTTAACTCCGGCCCATATTGTTTTTTTATTGTATCGAACAACCATTACAATCCCTTGCACCACCATCCTACTCCCTTATAGTACTTAAATCTTGCGAATCAATCATGATAATCCATTATAAAATAATCCATAAAATATTAGTGGCGCAGCTTCACGCTTTAGTTACAAATTATCTATGTTTTTGTACTTTACCCGCCGCTCTCCAGACTGACATCACTCATCTCTGTCGGAGCCGCTTCCTTCTCTTTTTCCAGCTTAGCTCCAACTTCCTCCCGAGTAAACAATCGTTCTCCCATCTCCTCTTCCTTAACTTCTTTTATAACCGTAAGGACTTCGGTCTTATAATACAGGTTGGTCTTATCGACAAGCGCCCATGTGCCTTCCTCATCAGACATTAATTCGGCTACATATCCCTTTGTGCCCGTCGCCCTGTAAAGCACGGGGCTCCCAACATGCAAAGGGTTACCGGTCGAATCAAAAACCTGCATTTCACTCATTCTAAGCCTTATATAACGATAATACCCTTTAATACTTTTGGTTTTTACTTCAATTACCCGTTTGCCAGTATATCAGCCATCTTTATTTCGCCGCGGAAGTGATCTTTATACCATACATGGAAATCATACTCTTTTTTCCTGATCCTCCATGCCTGCTTCCGTCTATCCGTATAGTTATGGCAGTTTACCCACAAACGGCAAGGGCATTTCCTCTCCGTGCATCCGTACTCGGTCATATCCAAACCCCACCCCAAGATTATAATTTAGAATATGTAAATGATGTATAAATTTAATTAAATATGCATATTTATCTCAGTCTCCGGCATCCATATCCACATACCCGTCCATTAGTACTGCTAATACTTTAATCCGATGTACCATATCTCCCCCATCATACAGTTCAATCTAAATGTATAACTATAACCACTATTTATTATTTTCGTACGCTATTCGTGGATCACACTTCTATTCGCTCAACATTCTTATTCGCATCCCTGTAGTGTTTCTTCCTGTCCTTTAACTTTTCAAAAGCGTCTTCGCATATCTGCTGGATTTTTTCCGGCTTCATACCCACGCGGGACCTGTCTATAATAGCGCGGTGCTCGTAATAGCAGTTCGCACACAGGTGAAGCAGGCGGTTGCTGCCCGGATTCGGGACAAGTTCCTTTGGTACCAGGAGGTGCTGGTGGATAGAGGCATTGCTTGCATAACCGCAGATTTCACATTCGACATAGGGCTTATCAGTTGCCTCAAGGTTCAACCATTTTTCGAGATAGTTATCGATATATTTTTTATTCCTTATCTCAGCAGCAAGCCGGGCTTTGTCATTACGGGCTTGATCGTTGCTATTTTCCATGATCGCTTTCCTTTAACTCAATAGATCGGTGCTTCCAGACTTTCGGGCTTTCTATGTTTTACTGAGTATTATCAGGTCCGGTCTTGGCTTATCAAAGCTTCCAAGCTCGTTCTTGCACCTGCTGCATAGCTCTCTTGCCGTGAATGCCACTACCTCGAAGGAACCGGGTAAAGTACGGGCATAGATCAGATGGGGCTTCAACCCCAGGTCTTTGCTTATCTCGGACAGGATGCCGACGAACTGTTTCTGATATACCTCTATATCCTCGGTCTGCAGACCCCGCAGGTCGGCCAGCATGCCGATGCATCCGCATGCTGTCCCGAATACCTTTAATTCTATAATATAGACAGGAGCCCCTTTGAACTTCCTTATGGTGCTCTCAAGCTTTCCTCTATTCTCCGGTATCTTATTTAAGAAATCGCGCATTTTGTTCTAACCTCGCTTAAAGGCAGAGTCTTTCTCTGCGAGTCTTTGAATTCATAAACCCTGATAACCCTTTCCGCAGTAGCCTTGCAGAACCCGCATTTGTGGCAGAATTTTTTGCAGCCCATCCACTGCTTTATTGCGCCCTCCAGTTCCCTGTTCGGGATATAGAACATGTCGCGAAGTTCGCTCGGGCAGTCCAGCAGGTCCATTAGATTCCCGTCATGCGACCTGTTTGAATAGGCTTTCATACAGTCTATTATCCAGCGTATGGTATTGGCCCGGCCTGACATTTTAAAATAATCTATACCTATGGCTTCGTAAGCTTTCAGGTCTTCGGGTCTTATCCAGGGGGATTTTATGACCAGCTCAGGGAACCTGACCCTGAACGAGATGCATTTCTCATAATAGTAGTCGCTGAAGATATTGGGCTTGTTCCCGAGCCCTGTCATGTGGGAGAAAAGATTGAAATGTGAGTACCTGAACGGGCATTTATATAAGCATGCTTCATTTACCAGCAGCCGTAGCTCCGAGCTTACAGCCTCTTTTATGCTCTCCAGTATATCGAAGCTCCGGTTTATATTGGTGTCCAGGGTTATCGCGTCCACGCCAAGCTCTTCAAAAAACCTTGCCCTCTCAGGCGAATCCACGTGCGCGATCACGGAAAGCACTACTTTTATATCGGGGAACTCCTTCGCGAGCATCTCCACAAGATAAGGTTCTGCGACAGTGACGCTATCCACCTCCATCTCGTTCAGCTTGCCGAAATACCATCTGAACATGTTGTACCCCTGCAAAGTCAAATGCTGGCCGCCCATACATGAGGGGTTAAGGATCACGCCCATCTTCAGCCTCTTTTCATGGAGGTACTGGATCTGCTTTTCCATTTCATCCAGCAGCGGGGCATGCAGTGTTATTCTCCCGCTCCCGAGCACTTCCGGGGTACCTGCCATATAAATCTCATCTGCTTCCTTAGTCGCCTCTTTGCATATCTCTTTCAGCGCTAAAAAATGACCCGGATGCGGTATGATCAGTTTCATTGTTTCACTTCAACTCGTCGTAGGGAATAATATAGCTTTTCCTGTAAATCTCAGGTAACGGTCAAAAATTCTAACTTACTTGAACATGCTATCGAACAACCATCCATACTCCTGAGGCTTTACCAGGAACTCAAGCTTCCTGATATCCCTTACCAGCCCGTACATCTCCTTATTCTTACTCAATCCTGCCTCTTTGAGGCTTGCAGGTTTAAGTATCCTTATCTCAGGCACATCGCTGTAAGCCGGGTTTTTCACGAATCCGTCCTTCAGAATAAAATAAGCTGCTCCTCCCTTTTCCTTCACCGGCTCATATGTGGATTCAAAATCCTGTGCTACCCAGTTCGCCATCTTAAGTACCCTGTTGGAGGCGTTGATGGTAATATGCCCGTAGCCCGGAGGAATTATCACCTTATCCCCCTGCTCCGCTTTTACCAGTATTACTTCCGCTATTCTGTCGTTATCAGGCTTTTGCATGAGATAATGCGCCTCTCCGCTTAAGACTTCGTATATTTCAGGGTACGTGACATCTGTCCCTAGCACTCTTGGATGATAATGTCCTGCTGTTTTTACGTACTCATACCCCAGCATGCGGGGCGGGATGACCGTGATATCGTACCGCAGACCGTACTCTTTAATGACCGAGGCATCATTTTTACTGAGCGACAGTTCCCGGTACATGTAATAAAGCTCGATATTGTTCGCCCCGGCAAGCCACTCTCTGTCGCAGATGACCTCTTTCATATCAAAAAGCATTCTGACATTAGGCTTAACCCTCTTTGACCCGAATTCGAGGATATTCTCCATCATTTATTTATTGCCTTTTTGAGTATTTATAAGATTGTGTTGAGATTCGCAATTCAAATCGTTCAATTGTAAGGATGAAGCAATTCTATCAGGATAGAAAGAAAAAACACTGCCAGAGATGACAAGCACTGTCCCGGACCAGAATATCGATATGTGTAGAGGATTTTCTCTCAGGCTCAAAAAATTAAGGACCAGTATGACGACGCCAAGATGCAGAAGGCAGGAACCCAGCCTTACAACGTATCCCTCTTTCTCAAACCTGATGGTTCTGCTCTTCCTGAATGTCATAATGAGAACAATACCCTGAAGCCCCATCGTGACCGCAAGGATAAAACCCATGCCGGTCTCTATGCCTGACAGGAACATCATTATAAGGGCTGCAGCCAGTATTGCGGCGCTTAGATTTATAAGAATATCCTGCTCGAACAGCCTCTTGGGTATGCAGAGACAGAGAGCTATAAGGAGCAGTACCAGGAACGGGTAGAGATACAGATTCATATCATTTATGTACTGCACATACTGCACCGTGCGCGTCCATGCAGGGTCCACTGAGAGATAGTTGTAATACGTGATCCCGTAGATGCTGACAAGCCCTATAGCAAAAAGAACGAGCGTAGTAAGGATGATCAAATGGTAATCATAGTTTTTTAGCTTCACGGCTGCACCACCGAATGTATGCCAGGGACGATATATGTAAGCAGATAGGTAAATACCAGCGAAGCAAAACAGATTATCCCCAGGTACGCAGTAGTGTTCCACATCTTTCCCCTTGCGACATATATGTGAGCATGCAGGTATGCGCTGTAGAGCACCCACATCATTATCGACCCGCTAATCTTGGGGTCCCACCACCATGCGCTGTCCTTCCACGCCTCAACAGCCCAGGGGTAGCCGATAAGCATTCCAGCCGTAAGAAGGATATAGCCTGGCTTTGTGAACCTGTACGCGATCTCATCATAAGCCCTGTCCTGTCTGAGGAGCATGTTGATACAGGCTGCAAAAGTGATGATGAGCGAAGCATATGCGATGAAGAGCATTGGCGGATGTACCCACATGTATGTTGAGTTGTAGTAATAGGTAATGCGCCCGTAGAGCATCCCTGCGATCTGGAAGATTGTCCCGTCCCCCTGTTCGAGCGCCGAATACCACCTGGTAATCTCACTGTGGACTGCGGGCAAGGGTTCTTTAAACGGGTTTGAAAGGAAGTATATTATCGTGGAGAATGCCGCCAGTATTATGCCTGTAAATGAGGCTATTTCTTTTCTCTTTCGCGCTGCCAGGGCAAAAATAAATGCGACCATAGCCCAGAAATACAGTTTCTCGGACTCTATCCAGAGGGGGATGATGAAGCGGCTGCTGTCCACAGGTATCATCTGCCGCATGAACTCCGGATAATCTATCAAAACCGTATTATATATCTGTATATGGTACATGATCAGGAAAATAAAACCGAGTACATAGAGCCCTGCATTGATATACATGCATTTAATAAAACAATTATAATATTTATCTTTCCTAAGTAGATAGAGAACAGAAAAAACCGCCTGAAATAACGATAAGATAAGGATATATGTGATCACAGGCTGCCCGATAAGCTCCAGCGACTCACGCGCTGCAAGATATTCGGGAAAGCCCATTACAGTTCGATCTCCTCTACCGGCTTCCCATCAACTGTCCTGGGTGCAAGCCAGTCGATGACTTTTAACAGCTCCTCCGTGCTTTCCGCCGATATTTCCACATATACCGAGCCCAGGGTCTCTTCCCCGGCAGGAAAGTTCACTTTTCCCATGAGAGCGACCTGTTTGTTCAGCCTGAACTGCGTAGTATCCCCTTCAACGCCTGCCAGGAGGACCTGGCGCGCAGTATCAAGGATACGGTTCTCCCTTAAAAGCAGGTGCAATTTACTGAGGCTCTCGATACCTCCCTCCCCGTAGAGTCTCGGTACCCCGAAATCCGTGAGCTTAAGTTCGACCGGGATCATGTTCACTATCGCAGCGGCCACTTTTTCCTTGACCTCTGTTGGATATACTAATGCGGAAACCTTTACAGTTATGTTCATAAAGTTCTGATCAGCGTCTCTATCTCTTCCTGGAATTTTCCAAGGGGGACAGTATTGTTAATGGTTATGTCCGCCATCTTGATGGCTCTATCCAGTCCCCAGCTTTTCTCGCGCTCGTCACGCCTTTTTAATTCCCCGGCACTGGACATGTCGTCAGAGCGGGCACGTTTTTTAACCCGTTCAAGCCTGGTATCGAACGGCGATTCGATGGCAATGAGTTTAAAGTCCTCACCGAATTCCTTTTTGAAATATCTTATCTCCTCGATGTTCCTTATCCCGTCGATAACCGCGACCGGGGATTTCAGCGAACTGATCTTAGGAATGCAGCGCCTTGCTACGGCATCCATGCCTTCTTCTTTACGAAGCTTTGTTCCGGTTCCGCCTGTGTTCTCATCAGTCGGGGGAAGACCCCGTTTTGCGGTTTCCTCTCTTATAACATCGCCCATATTGACAACAGGTATGTTCATTCTGCGGGCAACGGCTGCTGCTTCTGATTTCCCCGATGCGGGCATGCCGACGAATGCAATAAGCTTCATGGAGCGGATTAATTCTGCTGGGAGAATATAAACCTATGCACCTAATGTTTATATGGGATAAACTCATATTTCTCCGCTCATGGAAGATGCAATAGCAAAGAACCCTTCTGCTGATAGTACTATAAAAAAGGACAGCGAGACTGAAATAAAGGAACTGCGGGAGCTGGTGGAATCCCTCAGGGACCAGGTCAAGGAGATGCACTCAAGGCTTCTTGAAGCAGCTATCCTGAACAATAAATACGTCCAGACTATCCAGGATTATCAAAAACAGATCGAGCAGTTAAAAAAACCGCCCCTGTTCATCTGCAGTGTAGTTGAACTGTTCGATGGTATGGCGCTTTTAAGGCAGCACGGCAGCAACCAGGAGATCATCACATGGGTACCGGAAGAGCTGCGATCTTCGATAGAGGCATCAGCGCGTGTTGCTGTCACCAATAACCTTGCCATCGTCAGAGTGCTGTCAAAATCCGCGGATGTAAGGGCGCGGGTGATGGAACTGATAGAAGTCCCTGATATAGATTACAATATGATAGGGGGTCTGGGCAAGCAGATAGAGGAGGTCAAGGAGGTACTTGAACTCCCGCTCACGGATCCCGAACTCTTCATCGAAGTAGGGGTTGAGCCGCCCAACGGCATACTGCTCTACGGTCCTCCGGGGACTGGAAAAACTCTCATCGCCAAAGCGGTAGCCCACAGAGCCAAGGCGACCTTTATCAGGATGAGCGGTACAGAGCTTGTCCAGAAGTACATCGGGGAAGGCGCAAGGCTTGTCAGGGATGTGTTCAACATAGCAAGGGAAAAAGCCCCAAGTATCGTTTTCATAGACGAGATAGATGCCGTGGGAAGCCGCAGGAGCTACGACGGTACGACAGGCTCATCCGAAGTCAACAGAACGATGGTGCAACTGCTTGCTGAGCTTGACGGCTTTGATAAGCGGGGAGACGTCAGGGTGGTTGCAGCCACAAACCGCATTGACCTGCTTGACCCGGCACTGCTGAGACCCGGCAGGTTTGACAGGATAATAGAGATCCCAAGACCTGATGCCGATGGACGCCGGGAGATACTCAGGATACATGCGAGGAACATGAAACTTGAGAACGTGGATTTCGACGAGCTTATCGAGATCACGGAAGGATTGAGCGGCGCTGATCTGAAAGCGATAATTACCGAAGCAGGCATGTTCGTGATAAGGCGGAAAGGCAAATCCGTGACCATGGATGACTTTAAGAACGCCTATAACAAGATGATAGTCAAGGAGAAAAAACAGGAAGTAACAGGCATGTTCGTGTGAACTGCCTACTTCAAGACCATCCGCTGATCCAGCATATATGCTATTGAGAGTGTAACCGCATATAGATGACTGGCAGTATCATGTCAGCATCAATCGTACAGCGATATGTGAGAATACGGAAGCGATTATAAACAGGCGGAATCTTCATAGCAAATGTTACCCACTTTAGCACCATTGCATTGATGGGCACGGTAATTATATCTGCCACTCCAACGAATTCTCCAAGTGGTGACGGATTATCCTCCGGTGGCGGTGGGGTTTCGGGTGAGAATTACTCTAATATCGAAATAAAAGAAAAATATGATAAAGATATATTTAAAGATAGAATAATATCATACGTATTCACTAACCTAAGCAATCCCATAATGTTTGTTAATATAACAGGCAATACTAATGCAGGAGAAATCACAACAACGGTAGAAGTGCTAAGAAGCACATCGGCACTTGTAAAGAATCCTGCGCCAGGTATGGTATATAAGAATATTAACATCTGGGTTGGCACATCAGGATTTGCAATACCGAAAAACATAAAAGAATCAACTATAACTTTCAGAGTGAACAAATCCTGGCTGGATGAAAATAGTATATATGAAGTAATTTTATATGGCTATTCAAATGGTACATGGGCTGCCCTACCAACCGAGAAAATCAGCGTGGATGAAAAGCATGTATACTATCGGGCTTCTACAGATCATTTCTCGCCTTTTTCAATAGTGGGAGTAGTGAAGACTGGAACTTTACCTCAGCCAATAATAAAATCAACGCCATCTATACAATCTACAGAACGACCCATTGATGCGGTTACGGCTGTTGTCACATCCACTTCTGAATCTCCTGCGCCTAATATAGAATTGAAGATTATTCTGATGGCGATGGCGCTAGTGTCTTGTCAAGTGTCAATTAGCAACAAATAACCGAGATAAATTGATCTATAGCCCCCCAAACTTCTGAAAATGAAGTTCGTGTTTTCTGAAGAAAATACATAGGTAGCTCCAGAAAAAGATTCTGT